>Ga0075012_10000061_pt1 | contig 98965 bp, 79 predicted proteins | sample All_14_2_FD_71474 | JGI IMG/M metagenome (GOLD analysis project Ga0075012, IMG submission 71474) | Freshwater microbial communities in response to fracking from Pennsylvania, USA - Allegheny Zone_MetaG_DW_15 | ecosystem: Environmental > Aquatic > Deep subsurface > Groundwater > Drilled... | reverse complement strand
ATGATATATACTTATTTGTGTAGCATGGGCATGTTTTATAGTATTGTTCATTAGCTCTTGAATGATACGATAAATACCTAAAGCAATGTTTGCAGGCAGGTCTGGCAATGGTGTAGCCTCGTAATGTATAGCAATGACATTACTAACTGTAAACATGTCAAAGAATGCACGTAGTGTTTTTGAAAGACCTATATGCTGTATCATTGCAGGCTGAAGGCTTCGCGACATTTTACGCACCTTATCTATTGTTTCTTCTATCAGTCTATGTGATTGATTAAAGGCCTCACTGCCTGCGCCATCTTCCTCTGCCTGGTGAAAGTTAAGTTTTACCGATGCCAGCATTGCCCCTACGTCATCATGTAGCTCTCCGGCTATACGGTTACGTTCATTTTCCTCTGCTTGTATCGCTGCTTCCGTTAGCTCTTTTTCTTTTTGTTGATGTATAGTAATCATAGTACGCTGGTGATAGACAACAAAAAAAACAATGCTTACCACGAGCATAAGCATGGCGAGAATACCCAGTGCTATGTATGCATTAGCGTTCAATGTCCTTTCTTACCGGTCATGTGGTATATAGATAATGCAAGTAATACATTTTTTATGATGTTCACAGGATAAAAGAAGTATCGCCATATATTCATGTAGCTGTGTTTATCAGTCTGTACCATGTACTGTTTGAACAGAAATATTAAAAATGCACCGGCAGCATATATTAGTACTGCAGTGCATAGCCAGAAATCAGATGATTTCTCTAATATAATAAATTGTTTCGATTTAAGAATCATATAGAGGCAGTTAACACTTAGGAATATGTATACAAGCATAAACACACTTCCACCAAACATATTGAATACAGATATTCCATTCATAATTGTATCGGCAATGTAAAATGTACTTAGCCCGGTAACTACTGAAAAGAAAATCCAAGCTTGCTTTAAAACTGTATTCCTGAAAAGAAATATGATAAGCAGAAACTCAAAGTATATGAACAAATTTGCAGTTATACCATTGTTCATATGCCATACTCTGCGCAGCATGCTATTAAGTATATCAAAAGTAAACCCTGTTAATGGATATAACCATAACAGGGTATACTTCTTCTTAGCAACGCCTGTAGCTACTGGAATAGCGGCGCTGAGTATAGACAATACCAGTAATAGTTCCATGGTTATTTATGGTTGGGTATCGCTTACATCGTAATACTTTACAATGTTGTTATTATGGTATGTTACTTTAAATGGAACCAGATATTTTTGCTGGCTTTCTATGGTGTCAAAATATATGCCTCGGTATAATGTGATTGAGTCTACGACACCTCCTTCTACGTCATTTATATTTAGAATCCCTCTTAATAATGCTGTGGAATAATATGTCTCATATTTTCTTTTTTTGTTAGTCTCTACTTGAGACACCTTGTTAATTCTATACCGACTATGTCCAATACCCCAAAACCTCTCATGAATATTGATTCTTAAAAAGTTATAATCGCAGGTTTGCGTATTAAGGACGCGTTCTATTTTATATCTTGCAAATGGCTTGGATTGGCGTTGCACACCATTTACAATTGTCAGTGTATCAAAATCGCTTTTACAGATCTCGTGACAGTATAATATTTTTTTTATGCAGTCTGTATCGTCGCAGTATTTAACTTCTTTGCTGCAGTCAGCTGCGGTTACATTTTCACTATTACATAGATTTGCTGAGTTAGGAATACCTTGACCAGTACAGTCGTTTTGTCGGTCAGAGATTTCTCTTGCCAGGATTTTCTGTTTCATTGTTGGTTCTGTTAATTTCCCACGCATTTTTCCTGTTAACTTTTTTTGTCCGTAGCAGGGCTCAAATAATAATACACTGGTAATAATTGCACAAATAGATAGTAGTCTCATGATAGTTTTTTCTATAAAAATATACCGTGATTATACACTATGCAAATGGTACATGTTGTGTAATTATATTCATATGTACCGCAAGTGCCCTTAAATACATACTTTATAGTGAGTAAACGCATCTAATGTCAGGTATATTCCCGTAGTATATTGCGGGTATTCCCGTATAGATGTTAGCGGCTGATTACTGTAGAAAAGTCAGGGATTTTGCTCTTGTGGTGCTTTTCTTCTGACCGGAAATTTGCAGTAACAAAACCATAATATTTTATGAAACAGCTCTTTCAATTTATTTATGCACTAGCTTTTATACAAGTGTGCGCTATTCCGGCTCAGGCTCAGTCCTCTTCCTCTGAGAAACAGGCAGAACGACGCAGAAAAACACATCCCAGATATGAGCCAACTGTGCTTATTGAATACAACTGTGCAGCGCAGCGTTTTGACTCATTACCTCCGGCATGTATCCGGGAGTATAGCCAGGTAGTGGTCAGATACACACATGTCAATCCATTTCTTCATAATAGCAATCTGAAAATTGAAGAAATTAATCATCAGTATGAAGACGGCATGAGTGCTTTTAAAAGTGTTGAGGAAACTACTGAAGGTGAGATTGGAGCAACAGATACCAGTAAGATGGCTATTGAGATGATTTTATCTGAAAATAATATCCATTCGCATCCAGGTGATGAAAAATTTTATAGTATAGGATCGCCAGATAATAATAAAAGAAACCAGGCAGTCTTGACGATAAAAGATAAAGTTCAATCGTTAGTTGAATTACAACGGCTGCTTGCGGCACTGGAGAGTACAATATATTCAATAGGTGAGCTTGTCCGGTTAGATACTATAATCAAAATAGCAAGGAAAAACGAGTACAACCGGAGCAGCTCTTTAATGAAGTCAGATATAAACAGTAGAATTACTTTTAATATTGATAAGGGAAGTGATATACAGATTTACTTTAATGACTATGTTAATAAAATACATAAGCAGTTAGCGGATGTACAAATAAAATTGTCACATCTGGAGGATGTACATGAAAACTTGAACAATTTATTAGGTGGTAGTGGTTTTGACCGTGCTCTTTCAGCTATAAAAATAGACATAGACAAAATCAAAACAGCTTATACCGGCACTAATTTGGAGAAACTGGCAGCCATTATTACAGGAATAACGAATAATTATCAGAACACAGTTGGTGCTGAATACATAGTGTATGGCGACTCTGTATTATGCGCTCGTGGTGACTATTTGCAAATAAAGGACATAGGTATGGGCATAGATTTTAGACCGATTAAAATAAAAGGCGGCTCACGAATAGATTTTAGTGTAGGTGTTGCGCTCAGTATGGGAGATATTACTGGCTGGAATTACAGCCTGAGCAAAGTAAATGATTCCACAACATATCTGATAACGGATAAAGAAAACAGGACAGTAGTTCCAAGCCCTGTTGTAATGATGCACTGGTATGCTACTAGTTGCCGGCATGCGTCTTTGATGCTTAGTTTAGGTGTATCTCCTGATATTGCTACACTTTCTGATACTCGGTTTTTTCTCGGAGCCAGTCTCGCCACCTTTTCTTCAAACAATGTTATGAGGCGCTTTATATTTTCTGCGGGCATAGCATGTGGAGCTGCAGATGTGCTCAAGGCTAAATACAGAAATAAAGACAGAGAGCCAGATAATAACTTTCACAGTTTCGGTAATGTTTCTGATAATGATCTCACCGAGAAGTCTTATCGTGTAGGAGGTTTTGTCTCATTTACCTGGAATCTTGGAGGAACAGGCCATTAAATAATTACAGCCCCTATGAGTATGGTAGAATATTCAATAAATATTGATGCAGTAAAAGTGCTTTTCTACCTGTTTCCCAGGCACGCTTAGTTGCGAAGTATAAAAACACTGCATTTACATAGTCCTTTCCTTATGCTCAGTTTGGGAGGCAGTTCATTTACTTAATTTCCCTAATTTTATTTCCGTCCATGGCATCTGATAAAAACATAGAAAGAATATACAAAATGTCCTTTGCGGGTGTTTATCCCATGTACATACAGAAGGCAGAGAGGAAAGAGCATACCAAAGAGGAGGTTGACACCATCATTTTCTGGCTTACCGGTTATGATGCGGCTGCACTGCAGCAGCAGATTGATAGGAAAACCACCTTTGAAACTTTTTTTGCCGAGGCTCCCCTGCTCAATCCTAATGTATCAAAAATCACTGGCGTCATTTGTGGCTACAGGGTAGAAGATATTCATGATCCACTTGTACAAAAAGTCCGTTATCTCGATAAGCTTATTGATGAGCTGGCTAAAGGAAAGAAAATGGATAAAATTCTCAGAAGCTAGTATTGCTGATATAGATTTACAACAGAGAGGTGCCACGGTCTTTGCTGTGGCACCTCTATTTTCTTTATAGGTTTCCTGCACTTACTATGTCAGTTTTTCTGTATATCCCTCATACATACTTTATACAGTAATTGCTATACGGTCTCTGCTACAAACTCTTCCAGTGGCAGACGCACTTTCTTCATCTGGCTGAACATGTCATTCTCTGCATCCCGGTAGCCTATAGACATAATTACGACACTCTTCAGTCCTTTCTCTTTTAACCCCAGTACCTCATCAAAGCGCGCTGCGTCAAACCCTTCCATTGGTGTCGCATCTATCTGGCGTTCAGCTGCTGCTATAAGTCCGGTACCCAGACCTATGTAAGCCTGTCTTGCAGCCCATGCGAAATTATCCTGTGCCGGTTTGTTCAGCATATGCGCCTCCAGCGATTTTTTGAAGTCAGCCATTGCTTCCACAGGTATCTGGCGTATAGTGGCAGTACGTAGCATATACTCATCTATTATCTCCTGCGTAATGTTTTCAAATGCTGCAAATACCAGCAGATGCGAAGCTGTGGCTATCTGTTGGTTAAACGACCCTTCACCAAGTCTGGCCTTTACCTCCTGGTTTTCTACTACTATCAGCCGGTATGGTTGCATACCAGCCGATGATGCCGATAGGTTTATGGCACCGGTTATAGCCTGTACATCTTCATCAGCTACCTTCCTGCTGCTGTATTTCTTTACAGCATAGCGCCAGTTAAGCATTTCATTTACATTCATCTTCTTTTGTGTTTTGTTCACACAAAGGTCACTCAGATGTGGTATACATTGTATAGTGATATGCCATTGTATACCGATATGCAAAAGTATATCAGCAGGCGCATGGATATTATTGCTGCAGTAGGCTGGTAAAGGCTATAATGGTTACCGGCAGCAACAGCTGCTGGCACCAGGCGATTACTTTCTGATTACGGCTATTATATTCTGTGTAAATATCCCGGAAGGGCTACCGGTTTCCACCATTTTCCAGAAGCGTAGCCGCCATACGAAAAGCTTCCATAGCAGGGTCCTTACCGAGGAGACAAATCCGTGTGGCACCGGCCCGGTAGGGTAGCATTGCGTACTGGTAAAACCTGTGTTGAGTGCTACCTGGTTTATTGAGTTTGTGGTATAAGCCATCTCATGGGTATAATCACCATAGAAGATAGAGGTGTAAAAATATCCCTGTCCGTTAGGTACCTGCATTATGAACATCCCTCCCTCTTTCAGACTGGCAGATACATGCATTAGTATTTCAAAAACCTCATCGCGGGTAAAATGCTCTATCACATCTTTTGCTATAATAGCATCGTACCTGGTATCATTATCTTTTAGAAATGAAATGAGTTCACCACATTGCAGGTTTTCAATACCCATGCTCCTTCCTTTCTCTATCTGCTCCGGCGATACATCTACGCCCGCTGCATTACAATAGCCCTCCTGTTGCAGGTGGTACACAAAGTTGCCATCACCACAGCCTATGTCCAGGATGCGGATGTTCTTGTCAGCAGGTAGATGACGGCTGTAGAAATGTCTCAGCGTAGGAGCGTATGCTCTGATACGTTCCAGCGACATTTCACCATACAGGTTTTTATTATGGTTACTTATATAGTTGTCGTAGATAATCTTCTTATATCTGTCCATTGCCTGTTGTTTTCAGGTGGTTGATGATAAACGCAGCTCTTGCATCCAGCGTATGTTCTCTGAGTGCACGCTGGTGTCCCGCCTCTTTTATACGGTCGCGGGCTGTTGTATCGTTCAGGTATAGTTTTACCTTTTCTACAAGCTCTTCCGCCCCTTCAAAAAATCCTGCTTCCTCATTTTCTACATAATAGTTCACAGACTCCTCATTACGCTCATGCAGCATAAAGCCGCCAGCTCCTGGTATATGAAATGTGCGGGAGGTTATTAAATCGCCGGAAGATGCACCCGCTACTTTCTCTGATAGTATTCCCAGGTTTATACCAGAGCATTGTATGGCTAATGCATAGAGGTCGCCCACTATTGGCTTGCCCTGTATATGCTTTTTCAGCGCAGGAGATGCTACTCTGTGCCACTGATCACCCCACACTTTCAGGTTTATTTCAGGGCATTGCTCTGTCAGGTAGGTAAGATACTGTTCCTTTTTGGGTGACCATGTACCTATAAAGGAAGCATCACACCCGAAGATCACATATTCATTCTTACCTATTTCTTTGAACGGGCGGTGTATTTCCGGGTCAAATCCATGAGGTACAAATATGGTATTTTTCGCACCATACTTTTCCCTCATGTCAGTAATACCAAATGTTTTGGTAGTGAATATGGTATCATACAGTGGTATGCATGCCGGTATATGAGGGCCATGGGTAGTAGTACTCACATCCGGATAGAAAAGTACCGGCGAGCAGTTATGAGCCTTTGCATATTGTATCGTTTCCGGTAGTACAAATACCCCTTTGTAAACAATAAGATAGTCTGGCCGGAAAGTGTCTATGTTCTTTCTGATAGTGTCATTGAATGCTTTTACCTGCATTGGGCGCACTACTCTTTCCAGTAGTTTCTGCGTCTTTCCTGATGCTCTCAGACTTATATAGTAAAATTCATCCAGTACTTCAATAAAAGCCCCGTTACGCGATAGCGCACGAAAAAGCCCACCTGCATTACTACCTCGCCAGAGCGGACCTATGTTTAGTATTCGCATTGATACTGACGATTTTTTTGACTATGAGAAATGCTAAGAATGTAGATGTAAATGTTACAAATATCTGTAGGTCTGAGCCTATACCCAGCATGCAGAAAAGGAGTAAATACCCTCCCCACAATGCACCGGTAAAGTTGAAAGGCGATGCCATGAACTCTCCTGCATTCCAGAAAAGTGCCAGTATACTTCCGCAGCCCATACATCCCAGTACAACTCCTATCCACCCAAAGTCCAGATACAGTTCTCCCGGTATAGACATATTTACAGAGTTGTTTGCACGTCCATACGAGTTTATGGTTGCCACACCTATTTCCAGCGCATACCATGCCCCAAGTTCTATCGCAGGCTTCTCTGGCCATAAGGCGCGGGGAATAAGGGCATATAGTATAGGCAGTGATGCCTCCCCATTGTAAAAACCGTTCCGGTCTACCAGTTTAAATACATTTGATATCTGAGCTACATTGGAAGAGCGGGTAAGTGCATCATTTCTGTCAGAGTTTAGCACTGCATCAATAGAATAGGAAGCTTTTTGTGTCTCAATATTAGTGGTAAATGCATCAATAAAGTGAGAGCGGTTTGCACCAAGATTACCAAACATGGAAAAGAATATAAGGAATATGGCTATCATGGGTAATGTTCTATAGCTGAATACTTCCTTTATTTTTCCCACTCCTATCAGATATCCTCCATATATAATAAGTAGTGGAATGAGTAGCTGAATTCTAAGGTATGCAGTGAATAATGCCGTTATAATTTGTAATACACATAAGAGTAGAGAATAGTTTCTGTATTTTGGCTTCAATGTTTTACCCCATAGACGTGCAAATACAAGAAGACTCATCTCGCCATACAGTGACATCACTTTTTGTATACCACCTGATATAAAGCCAAAGTTTACAATGTTTCCCGATATATTCAGCAGAGATAGTATAATCACACTTTTGAATATATTATTCAATACCTTTTCATTCTTGACATAGATCGATATCTTGCTGAATGATCGTTTTTTGGTAAGTTCATATCCAATAAAAATGCACGTACTTCCTATAGACCACAATGCAATGGCCTCATTGATATGTCTTACAGATACATAGGAATATGTTGATGTAGGGTCCACACCATACTGGTTAATCCTGTACACCATCTTTGCATTGGCCAGTGCCACCAGTGCAGCTCCCAATGCAAATGGCTGCATTACTGTCAGTTCTGATTTGCCGGAAGAAAATACTGATTGACCTACAAATACAAGACAGTGTACTATGAAACCTATAGATGCAAGTATAGGATCATTCAGTGCAGCAAGTGTAATGTGGATAAAAAGAAATAACAGATGGATGCCCAAAATCAGTAATTATTGTCCCAATTTGCTCAATTGCTCCCAAAAATAGCATATTCATACCTAAATAAGGTATTGTATATACCGTTTGTTAAAGTACGGGTCATAGACCTATACTTTAGTTCAGGCTCCTGAAGTCCACCGGTACCAGCTTGCTCACACCAGGCTCCTGCATGGTTACACCATATATTACGTCCACGGCAGCCATCGTCTGCTTGTTGTGCGTAACAATGATAAACTGTGAGTTGTCAGAGAACTTGCGTATCATTTGAGTGAACTTACCCACATTGGCATCATCCAGTGGTGCATCCACCTCATCCAGTATACAGAATGGTGCCGGCTTTATGAGGTATATGGCAAAAAGGAATGCTGTGGAAGTAAGTGTTTTCTCCCCACCTGATAGCTGAGTGAGTGTACTTGGCTTTTTCCCCTTGGGCTGCGCATATATTTCTATACCACTGTCCGCAATATTATTAGGGTCGGTAAGACGAAGGTCACAGTTATCCTCAGCGGTAAACAAAGCCTTGAACACCTGCACAAAGTTTTCCCGCACCATGTCAAATGTTTCACGGAAGCGGGTATTGGCGGTATTTTCTACCTCTTCTATTGTAGAAAGCAGAGATTGCTTTGCACTCACCAGGTCGTCACGTTGCTCTACTATAAAGTCGTGACGCACTTTCATTTCGCTATACGCCTCTATCGCTGTTGGGTTTACTTCGCCCATGTTGTCAAGGCGTTTTTTCATCTTTTCAGCATCAGCAGTAAGCTCCTCTATGCTCAGGGTACTTGTACGGGGCTGGTCCAGTATATCATCCAGTTGTACTTTGAACTCTATAGACAGGCGCTCACTCATACCTGCTACCTGCAGTTTCATATTGCTCAGCTTATCCTTGATGCCGTTCAGCAGTGTCTCTGCCTGGTCTTTCTCCCGGCGTTTCTGGTTCAGGTTACTTTCCTGTGCCGATATATTATTGCGCATTTCATAAAATGCGCGATCTTTCTCATTCAGCTCTCTTTCTTCAGTTTCTTTTCTGCTCAGCAGTTCATACAGTTCATTGTCGCCACTGTGCAGCTGCTTCCCGGTTTCTTCTACCTGTGAGCTTACCTGGGTCAGCTGCTCCGTGTTGCTGGTCACCTGCCGTTGCAGGTCATTCAGCTGATTGCTGCGAAACTGAAGCTCCTGCTTCAGGTTGTCTATTTTACTCTGCTGGCGGGCAGCAGTCAGGTTCTGATTGTTATACTGTTGGGTTACTTCATTAAATGCCTGCTCCACATTGCGGAATGAGTCTTCAGCAGTTTCTATCTTATCGCGCAGTGTGCTTAGTTCCTCGTTGATGGCTTCCAGTGTATCGCGGGTGTCCTGCATGTTTTCATGCGTGGCATCCAGCTGGTCCTGTATCTCCGTCAGGCGTTTATCGCCGTTCTGGTTCAGATGCTCAAAGTTCTCTATACGGTGCCCCACATTTAGTATGTGGTTCTGCAGCGTGTTCACATCGCGGCGTGTCTGCTCTATCGCTTTGTCATTAAGCTCTGTATTGAAACCCGTTATCAGCGATTGGGTATCGGCTATATGCTGCTTCAGTGATGCTGTAGTAGCGGTAAGCTCTTCTATTTCCTTAGCCAGTCGCTCCAGGTTTTTGGCACGGCCTATCTTATTGCCTTCAAAAAGGCCTACAGATCCTCCCCCCAGGGTATACCTGCCACGTATCATTTTGCCTGAGCGGCTCACCAGTACATTCCCGTTTTCCAGTTCGGCTGCAGGTATATCTGTTGTGTCCTCGGTTATGAATACATGGCCCAGCAGTCTTTGTGCCAGGTCTTTATACTGCTCATCTACATTTACCACGCTCAGCGCGGGGATAGATGAGGCTGGTGGTGTGGCGGCCGTAGCGCCTGCATTATTTACATGGTCCAGTACAAAGAAGTTGGCCTTTCCCTTTTTATTTGACTCCAGCAGGTGTACTGCCTGCGCTGCTTCCTGCGCATTGTTTACTATATAGTAGTTCAGATAGTTGTCCAGTACATTTTCCAGTGCTGTACGGTATTCATTCTGCACTACAAATACATCACTGAGCAGGGGAGCCGTATTGTTCCACTCCTTATTCTTTTTCAGGAACTTGATACTGTCAGGATATCCCTCCAGGCTTTCCACCAGAGACTTCAGCAGGTCGTGCTCATTACGGCGGCTATCCAGTTTTCTGTTTTCTTCCACCAGCTTGGCACGCAGTCCTTCCATCTGTTCCTGGCTCTGCAGTATTTTTGCTTTTACCTGCTCGTGCTGGTCTATTAAGTCCTGCAGCTCTTCCTGTCGTGCTGCCAGTTTATCTTCCGTATCAGTTTTTTCTGTGGTCAGCTGGCTTATCTGTGCTGTACGCTGCGCCATCTCTGCCTGTACCTGCTGCATACTCCGCTGCAGGTTGGTTACAGAAGTATCGGCAATGGCTACTTTCTTTTCTGCTTCAAACTGTACCCGCTGGCGTTGCTGATAGTCATTGCGCAGCTGTTCCAGATTGCGCTTTTCCATATCATACGCAGTTCTCTTTTCATCTACTGCTGCACGCAGGGTTGTCTGTTCCGCCTTTATTTTTTCCAGTATATCCTGCTCTTCTGCTATCTGCTTTTCAGAGAATGTTATCAGCTCACTCAGTTGCGACGACTGCCCGCCTGCTCCCGCCAGAAATTCCTGCAGGTTTTTTTTACGCTCCTCCAGATGTTCCAGCCGCTGTGCTGCCAGTTTTTTCTCACTTTCCAGCTGGCGTACACGGTTCACCAGTTCGTTAAACTGTTTTTGCAGGCCGTTCAGTTCCTGTTCCTTTTCTATAAGCTTTACTTTCTGCTGTTCTACTGCCGCTTCTTCTGTAGCCACTATAGCTTCCAGCTGAGTGCGTCGGTCGGTTTCAGCATCGTTTTGCTCATTAAGTGTACGGTATTGCTCATTAAAATGTTCCAGACTGGCTTTGGCCAGTTCTATGCTCACTTCTTTATATTCGCCTTTTACCTGAAAATACCGCTCTGCTTTACGTGCCTGGTTTTCCAGTGTGCGCAGGTTATTACTTATTTCAAACAGCAGGTCCTCTATACGGGATATGTCCTGCTCTGTAGCATCCAGTTTCTGTTTGGCTTCTTTCTTGCGGGTCTTATATATAGATATGCCTGCAGCCTGCTCCAGCATGCGGCGTCGGCTGCCATCTTTATCTTTGATGATATCATCTACCATTCCCAGCTCTATGATGGCATAGGAGTCATTGCTCACACCCGTATCCAGAAACAGGTTATGAATGTCTTTCAGACGGCAGGTTACATCATTCAGGCGGTATTCACTTTCCCCGTTCTTGTAAAACTTTCGTGTAATGGTTACAGTCGTGAATTCCGTTGGGAGCAGGTTACGGGTATTCTCAAACGTGAGCGATACCTCTGCCATACCGGCTGCAGAGCGTGTGCGCGACCCGTTGAATATAAGATCCTCAAGGTTGTCAGAGCGTAACGCTTTTATTTTATGCTCGCCTATTACCCAGCGTATAGCATCCACAATGTTGGATTTGCCACAGCCATTAGGTCCCACTATCCCGGTTATCGGGTTATCCAGTATCACATGGGTTTTGTCGGCAAACGACTTAAACCCTTTTATTTCCAGCGACTTTAATTTCACAACACAAAAATTTATGGGGGGAAACAAAAGTAATGATAATGACGGAAAGTAATATGCGTCCCGTTTATCAGACTTCCTTTACATGTGCGTATATTTTATGTGATTTGCAGTGTGCCATAAAAGCAATACGCCTGCCTCATATGTGCAGGCGTATTATATATTATTTATAATACTTACTTCACATCATGCATCAGCTTGCGCACCAGCGGCGATATGACGATAAGCACCACACCGGCTATTACCGCATAGATAGCCAGCTGTTTATATCCGTCGGTATAGGATATTAGTTTTTCTGTAAGACTTGCGTTTTCGTTGGCAGTTGTCATATTCGCCCCCAGTATGCCAGCTGCATATTGCCCGTAAGCGCTGGCCAGAAACCACATACCCATCATCATACCATGCAGGGGTTTCGGTGCCAGGGTGGTCATCAGAGACAGCCCTATGGGAGACAGGCATAGCTCACCAATGGTTGAGATTAGGTAGGCAAGCGTAAACATATTCAAAGATGTTTTGCCGGCAGCATCGGCAAAAAAGCGGTTATAGTAGTAGAGATAAAAAGATATACCTACGAACAGAAATGCCAGTCCAAACTTAATAAGGTTATTAGGCTCTGCTTTCTTTTTGGCCATCCATAACCACAGCAGCCCGGCCAGCGGACTCAGGATAATAACAAATATAGAGTTGGATGAGTTGTTCACCTCATTGGGGTCTATATGCATACCCAGTACCGTATCATTCAGATTATAGCGGGCAAAGAGGCTTAGCGAACCTCCTGCCTGCTCAAAGAAAGCCCAGAAAAAGATACTGAAGATGATAAATACCAGAGCAGCAAACAGCTTATCGCGCTCTATTTTATTGAAGCGGCGCATCTCCCACAATATATATATGAGTGCCAGTGGGCCTACGGTATACATAAAATAGTCTGTGTACTCGCTGTTCTTCACCAGCAGGTATATCAGTGGCATTACCAGCAGCGAGCCGGCATACACCATTATATCATTCATCCGTATTTTGCTTTTTGGCATTTTATCTTCCAGTGGCGATAAGCCTATTGGGCCTATCATCTTGCGGGTAAAAATGAAAATGCCCAGCCCTATTATCATACCTATACCTGCCAGAGAGAAGGCTGCATTCCAGGAGTAGTTATTGGCAGTCTTTATACAAAGCCAGCCACCCAGGAAAGCGCCTACATTGATACCCGAATAGAAAAGACCAAACCCCGCATCGCGTCTGGGGTCTCCGTCTTTGTACAGGCTGCCTACCATGGTAGATATATTAGGCTTAAAGAAGCCCGTACCAACAATGGTAAAGCTGATACCTATATAATAAAGGTCCTTTGGAGAAAAAGCCAGCGTAAAGCTGCCTATTATCATCAGCAGTCCGCCCCAGAAAACCGATTTGCGGAATCCCAGTATTTTATCGGCAAACAGGCCACCGATGAAGGTCATGGTATAGATAAATGCCTGTATGCCGCCATATTTCAGGTTGGCATCGCGCTCACTCAGCATCAGCTGCTCCACCATGAATATGGTGAGCATACCACGCATACCATAGAATGCAAACCGCTCCCACATCTCAGAGAAGAAGAGATACCAGAGTTGCTTGGGATATTTTCCTTTAAAATTCTGAATGTCTGCCAGTGAGGCCGTTTGGTTTTGCTCCATACTTTTTCGTTACTACCTGACAAAATACGGGATATTTTCATTCTACCCCTATTTTGTCCCCCATAAACCGGAAGCGGGGGGCATTGCCCCCCGCTTCCGGTTTAAATAGTTTCATTTTGTTATTAGTGTACGCCGTGCATCATCTTCTGCAGCTTACGGCACAGGAACAGGAGTACAACAGATGCCGCACCAGAGAAGCCTACAAATATCATAAAGTAGGTATACAGGCTATCTATCTCTATGCCCAGGAAGTGTGGGTGAGTAGGCAGCGCAGGGTCTGGGTACAGTGAGCTCATGGTACCTGCCAGCTTATTCCCGGTTGCAATGGCCAGGAACCAGATACCCATCATAAGAGAAGTAAACCTGCCGGGAGTCAGCTTGTTAACCATTGACAGGCCTATCGGACTCAGGAACAATTCTCCTATTGTATGCAGGAAGTAAAGACCTGTGAGCCATATGATGCTGGCTCCGGCTTCAGGTATATTTTTAGAACCCATAGCTATGAACAGGTATCCGAATGCAAGGAACGCAAGACCCAGAGATTGTTTGTAAGGAGCTGCAGGGTTCATACCTTTCTTTGCAAGGCGCACCCACATAGCGCTGATGATTGGGGCCAGCAGTACGATAAAGCCCGCATTGAAACTCTGGAAATAAGCTGCTGGCATTGTCCAGCCAAATACAGTTCTGTTTGTTTGTGCATCGGCAAAGAACGTCAGTGAAGCGCCTGCCTGCTCAAAGCACATCCAGAAGAATACCACAAATATCATTATCAGTATGATTACCCACAGTCTGTCTTTCTCTACTTTAGTAAGGGATGGGTCTGTTATTATCACAAATGGGCCTACCAGTGTCATGCCATATATCAGTGACCCCCACACATCCAGTCCTGCACCCCAGAAAAGCAAAGAAAATACGGAAACAATACCGCCTATAAGTATTGTAAGCTGCTGCTTGCTGAATCCTGCATCTTTTTTTCCGCTTTCTGCCGGAGCAGCATCATTCAGCTTATTGGGCCCTACACCCAGCTGCCTGCCATCGGGAGCTATGACATATTTGTCTTTTGTCATGTAGAAAATCACCAGACCCAGCAGCATACCTAAACCGGCAGCCAGAAAACCCCACTTGAAGTCTACATTTTCACCCAGATAGCCACATACCAGTGGTGCTACAAACGCACCTGCATTAATACCCATATAGAATATAGTGTAGGCAGCATCTTTACGACTGTCATTGTCTGGGTATAATTGACCCACCATTGTAGAAATGTTGGGTTTGAAAAAACCATTACCGAATATTAAAAACGTGAGTCCTCCCCACATAAGCGCTATGGCCATCCCTTTATCATCGGCATGAGCCATCGATGCAGAGAAAAACATGAAAAACTGTCCCAGAGCCATAAGTATACCACCTACGAATATCGATTTACGGTTGCCCCAGTACCGGTCTGCCACATAGCCGCCTATAAGCGGGGTAAGATATACAAGGCCCGTATAGCTTCCATAGATGTTACTTGCCAGTGCTTTGTCCATCAGCAGCATCTTGGTCATATAGAGGGTAAAAATGGCCCTCATACCATAGTAGCTGAAGCGCTCCCAAAACTCGGTGGCGAAGAGGACATAAAGCCCTTTAGGGTGGCCTTTCTCAGAAAAGCCTGCTCCGTTTGCGTTACTCATAATTGTATAATATGTTGTTAGTAGCTGCCAATTTAGTAAAATATTTACCGCACGGCCTCCGAATTTTTAGTTTTTTTGCAGTTATGGCAGTAAAAAAACAAAATATCCTCCTTTTGGGGGCAGGTGGCAGAGAGTGCGCCATAGCATGGAAACTCAGCAAAAGCCCGCTTTGTGGTAATTTGTTCATTGCACCCGGCAATGCCGGAACCCGCTTTTATGGTACGGGTCTGGATATTTCAGTATCAGATTTTCAGGGTATAAAACAGGCTTGTCTGGAGCATCAGATAGATATACTGTTCCCCGGCCCTGAAGATCCGCTGGTGGCTGGTATATATGATTTTGTGAAAAACGACCCTGAGCTTCAGCATATAATAGTGGTAGGCCCGTCTAAGGCCGGCGCACAGCTGGAGGGTAGTAAGGCGTTCTCTAAGAAATTCATGCAGCGGCATAATATCCCTACTGCACAGTACAGGGAGTTTACAGCAGAGAATTTTGAAGAAGGAAAGACATATATTAATACACTTACACCTCCTGTAGTACTTAAGGCCGATGGATTGGCAGCCGGTAAAGGTGTTATTATTGCTCAGAGTACTGAGGAGGCGCAGGCAGCACTCAGCTCCATGATACAGGATCACCAGTTTGGTAACGCTGGCGATAGGGTGGTGATAGAAGAGTTTCTCGATGGGGTAGAGCTTTCCGTGTTTGCTCTTACCGATGGGGAGCATTATATATTATTGCCAGAGGCCAAAGATTACAAGCGCGTAGGCGAAGGCGACAAAGGATTGAATACCGGTGGTATGGGAGCTATTTCTCCCGTGCCCTTTGCCGATGCCACTTTCATGGAGAAGGTAGTAAGCCGCATTGTAGCGCCTACCGTAGCAGGTCTCAAGGCCGAAGGTATTGTATATCATGGCTTTATATTCTTCGGCCTCATCAAGGTCAATAACGAACCTTATGTAATAGAGTATAACTGCCGCATGGGCGATCCTGAGACAGAAGTAGTTATACCTCGCCTGAACAATGACCTGGTAGAGCTGATTCTGAAGATGGGCGAAGGCCGTCTCAATGAAGTAAAGGCAGAGCACAGCACCGATGCCGCTGCTACAGTTGTTCTGGTTTCGGGTGGCTATCCCGGTAGTTATGTAAAAGGAAAAGTGCTTACCGGGCAGGCAGATGTATCCGGCAGTATTCTTTTTCATGCCGGTACAGCCGTCAAAGATGGTATGGTAGTTACCAGCGGTGGCAGAGTAATGGCAGTTACCTCACTTGCACCTACATTAAAAGATGCTTTGGCTACCAGTTATGCCAATGCCGCCCGCATAGGTTTTGAGGGTAGGTATTTCCGTAAAGATATAGGCTGGGAATTCTGATTCCCCCACTATTTCCGTCGCTGCTCAGTGCAGCGACGGAAATAGTAATTAACGGATATTTACACCACATCCACCCCATTTGTGTGGAAAATAATCCACAATTCCACATTATTTTGCCAATATCTGTACTCGTTTCATATACAGGCAGTTACAGCTTATTAATTTCTCTGAAAATTTTGTTTACCTGTATCTTAATTTATTATTCATTGATAATTAATGAATTGTGATTTTGATTTTGTGATATTTGTTTAAAAATCGTTGTACCTTTGTGAATAATTGGTTGTCGTGGTAATTGATGGTCTGATAGTTGATTATCATACAGTTGTAGATTACTACCACCATTATTATTGACCCCATTTTAAAACAGGTACAGTTATGAGAAAAGCAGACATTGTAGGTAGCATCGCAGAAAAGACAGGGATTCCTAAAGTGGATATCCTGGTGGCACTGGAAGCCTTTTTTAAAGAAGTAAAAACTTCACTGGTAGAAGGAGAACCCGTTTATGTACGTGGCTTTGGAAGTTTCATTCTGAAAAAGCGTGCAGCTAAGATTGGTAGAAATATCAAGAAAAATGTAGCAGTAGAAATACCAGAGCATTTTATCCCGGCATTTAAGCCAGCAAAGGAATTTGTACAGGCCGTGAAAGAATCATCTCATGAGCTCGCAGCACATGAAATGGTAGAACAGGATTGATTTTGATTTCTGCGGGAGCTTATTCGTTACCTTTGCAGCCTTAACAATCTATACAGCGTTGCGTCCGGTACATTATATTTCTCTTGCAGCAGCAATAATATTGACAGCTCTTTTATACTGGGGAGGTAATACCATCCCTCCACACCCGAAACAGGACGTTGCTATGCAACAACCATCCTCGGCTGGGGAAGTTTCCCCGGGCCCTGGCACCATGAAGCCCGCCTCTGTCGACTCTATAATTGCTGAGTCGAGAAAGCAGCTCCCGAAAACAGCTGCCGACTCAGTGTCGACCATCGAAAATGAACTGACAGCCATCCGCGACTCGTCGCAGATGGCTGTTGTTTTTAATAGGCTGGCAGGTATCTGGAGTAGAAATAATCTGGCCCACCCGGCTTATTATTATAATGCTTTGGTTGCGAAATTGGAAAATTCCGAAAAAAGCCTCACCTTTGCAGGCCAATTATTTGTAGACCTCATGGAACACGAGAGTGATCATAGTCTGCAGATGTGGGAAGCCTCTGAAGCAGTTGCGTGTCTGGAGCGGGCCTTAGCCATCAACGACACCAATGAAGAAGCTAAACTGGCACTCGCTACAGCTTATATTCAGGGCACCGCACAGCCAATGAAAGGCGTGCAGATGCTGCGGGCCATCACCAGTGAAAAACCGGACGATATACCTGCAAACCTGCTTCTGGGAAGAATGTCTATCCAGTCAGGCCAGCTTGAAAAAGCAGTGCAGCGTTTCGAAACTGTACTGAAGGTAGAACCGGAAAATAAGGAAGCGCTTTACTTCCTCGCTCAGACCTACGAAGGAATGGGCAATAAAGCAAAAGCAATAGAATTATTGCAGAAACTGAAGCAGGTGGTCAATAATCCTGAGTTTACTAAGGACATTGACATGAACATAAATTCATTAAAATAACTTTTAAAAAACTCATATTATGCCTTGTGGTAAGAAGAGGAAGAGACATAAGATTGCAACTCACAAACGCAAAAAGCGCCTGAGAAAGAATCGTCATAAGAAGAAAAAGTAGGCTAATCTCCCACCGGCTTCTTTACATAACGCTGCCGTTTTCAAACCAGCACATCGCATAGTCGTGCATCTCGCGCGTAGGGCGGTGTGCAGGTTTGCATATTACAGCACTTACAGCCTCGCTGAAGTAGACACGCGGCGTTGCGGCTGAAGCTGATTCAGGTTTCATACCTAATGAACAAAGAACTTATCATCAACTCGTCGGGTGAAGGTGTTGAGATTGCGTTGCTTGAAGACAAGAAGCTCGTAGAACTCCACTTTGAGCGCGGTCAGGGCCAGTTTGCCGTAGGTGACATTTACCTCGGCAAAGTAAAAAAGCTCATGCCCGGGCTCAATGCGGTATTTGTGGACGTCGGTTATGAAAAAGATGCTTTCCTGCATTATACTGACCTTAGTCCTTATCTGCGCTCTTTATTGAAGTACACTAAAGCATGTATTGAAGGTAATGCCAACTGGGGCGATGATTTCAGTCGCTTTAAGAATGAACAGGAAATACTGAAAACCGGTAAGATTACAGAAGTTTTCACAGGTAAGCCTGAAATTCTGGTACAGGTACTCAAAGAGCCAATATCTTCCAAAGGGCCTCGTCTCAGTTGTGAGATATCATTACCAGGCCGCTTTGTGGTTATGACTCCCTTCAATGATGTAGTAGCAATTTCCCGGAAGATTCATTCCGCCGAGGAGCGCAAGCGCCTGCAGCGTATAGTGGAAAGCATCAAGCCAAAGAACTTTGGCGTTATCGTGCGCACTGCTGCCGAAGGAAAGAATACTGCCGAGCTGCATACCGATTTACTGGAGCTGGAAAAAATGTGGAAGGGCATACAGCAGACTTTGCGCGGTGCCAAACCGCCACAGCTCATCATGAGCGAGCAGGACAAGACTACGTCTATCCTGCGCGATATGCTGAATGACTCTTTCCAGAAAGTGGTGGTCAATGATAAATCATTGCTTACCATAGCCAGAGATTACATAACCCGTGTATCCCCCGGTCAGGAAGATATTGTAACACTGCACAGCAATGGTCAGTCCATTTTTGATGCTTATGGGGTCTCCAAGCAGGTAAAGGCGTCTTTTGGTAAGACGGTAAACCTGAACAGTGGTGCCTATCTTATTATAGAGCATACGGAAGCCCTGCATGTAATAGATGTAAACAGTGGTACACGCAGTCCCGAAGCCGGGCAGGAAGCCAATGCACTTGCTACCAATCTGGAAGCCGCTCAGGAGATTGTACGGCAGTTGCGCCTGCGCGATCTGGGGGGTATCATTATCATTGACTTCATAGATATGAAGCTGGCCGACAATCGCAAGCAGATTTATGATGCGGTGGAACAGTTAATGGCCAGTGACCGTGCAAGACATACCATTCTGCCGATATCCAAGTTTGGTCTCATGCAGATCACGCGCCAGCGCCTGCGTCCCGAGATTAATATCTCTACAGCAGAACTCTGCCCCACCTGTAAGGGTACCGGCAAGATAGGTCCGTCTATATTATTGTCCGACGATATAGAGAAAGACCTGAAGTATGTAGTAAGTCAGGGTATTCGTAAGCTTAAGTTGCATGTACACCCTATTGTAGAGGCATACCTCACTAAAGGTGGCATATTCAAACCCTCTATCGTAAAAAGATGGGATAAAGAGCATAAGGTAAAAGTGAGTGTAGTGGCAGATAATAACGCCCCGCTTACTGAATATAACTTTTACGATGCACAGACCGATGACCTCATTAAGCTATAGGTAGTGCATAAACGACATTTTATAAGAGGGCCGGCAATCGCCGGCCCTCTTATTGTTTAATGCTCATGGCCGGTATTCACCATCTTAGCCATCAGGAAAAAGGCACCTTTGGTTACCACATGTGCTCCGTCCGGTATCGGTGTCAGTGGTCTTATCTCTGAGTATCCCACATCCGATACACCCTTTATCACCTGTATCCGCTCATAGGTTGTAATATGCTCTTTGCTGTCGGCTGCATCATGTTCATCTTTTTTATTCGTCTCTACAAATATGAAGTCACCCCCGTCCAGACTTATTACTGCCGCATCAGGTACAGCAGGGTGTGTAGATGTATCCAGACTGATGCGGGCCGTTACCGCCATACCCTCTATCAGGCCTGTTTTTTCATTAATTACGTGCGCATGTACCGGCACCGCCCGTGTTTCATTGGCAAATGCCGTACCTATAGAGTATATCTGTGCATCATATTCCTTTCCGGGATTGTGGGTAAGGGAGAAGTGTATCCGTTGATCTTTCTTTACCAGTGGCAGGTCTTTTTCATACACAAACAGGTCCAGATGCAGCTCAGAGTTATTGATGATACCTGCTATAGGCATATTGGCATCTATGCGGGAGCCTATCTGTCCATGTATTTCAGATATAGTGCCATCTATAGGTGCTTTGATAGCCAGTTGCGATGAAATTTTCCCAGATGCAGGTGCCCCCATCGCTGTCAGCTGCTGTTCTATACTCGTTACCTGTACGTTTAGTGCCTGGTATTCAGCCTCAGCTTTCTGCAGCATTTTCAGGGGGGCTGCATTTTGGGCTACAAGTTCTTTCAGCCGGTATACTTCTTTTGCCTCATACGCAGCCTGTGCCTTTGCCGATGAGTATTGCTGCTGTAGTTCTGCCATTCCTGTATTGGCTATAGTACCTATTATCTGCCCTTTCCTTACCGGGTCGCCTGGTTGCACTGCCAGCCCCGTCAGTAGTCCCGGCGACATAGATGTCACAAGCGCTTTATTCTGGTTAGGTACAGCCAGTACCCCGTTTACACTTATAGAGTTGGTAAGGTTCTTCATCTCTATAGTATCGGTTTTTATGTCCGCCGTTTGTATCTGTGCTGCCGTGAGCGATACCAGATTGCCGGCCATTGATTCCGTATGTTCTTCTTCAGGCGCTTCCTGTGCTTTGTCACTGCTTTTGCCGGTGCATGATAGCAGTGATGATGTTGTTGTTATCAGTATTATTAACCTGTATAGTCGTTTCATTGTCTATTTATTTATCAGATAGTTGAGTTGTATTGCCTGCTCATTATACTGGTGCAGCGCTTCCAGGTGATTTTTGCGTATGTCCATAGCCTGGCTCAGGTATTGAGACATCTCAGCAAAGCTGATCACGCCTCCCAGATAAGACTTTGTTGCAGCATCAGTAATGGCATCAGCCTGTGCCAGACCATTTTCCTCATAGTACCGTAGCATATTGCGGCTTTTTTCCAGTGCCAGCCGGGTCTGCATCAGCTGTGTCTGCATCTGTTGCAGTTCCTGTTCATATACCGTCTCCTGATAGCTTTGCTCCAGCCGTGCGGCAGTTACTTTATGCCTCATGCCAGACAGGCTCAGTAATGGTATCCCTACCGATACTGAGAAGCCTGAATACGGGTCTGGCAATCCATACAAGCGCTGGGAGAAAAACCTGCCCGATAACTCCGGCATCATTGATAGCCGGGTTAGTTGCACATCGGCACCTGCGGCATTGATGGTTTGCTGTTGCTGCATCAGTGACGGATGTGTAGCCGATAGTTCCATTATAGCAGGTACGGTTACTTTACCCAGAGGGGCATCAATGGCCATAGCCGTCACTGATGTATTCATCAGTGTGCGCAGTGCTGCCTGTGCCATCTGTATGTCGTTCTTTATTACCGCCAGCTGCTGCCTTGTTTCCATACTGCGTGCCGTGGCCGATATACTATCCAGTCCGGCACTCTCTCCTGTACGCACCCTGTGGTTAGCCACCCTTGCCGACTCTGTATAGAAGCTGTCCAGTTGCTGCCATAATCTTTCCCTGCTTTGCTGGTACCACAGCTCATAATAGGTAGTTAGTATTGCCTTTCGTATAGCAGCCTCGCGCAGGTGCAGCGACCATTCTGCTGTTGCCGCATGCTGGCGTGCCACATTACGCCGCGCACTATACACACCGGGCCACTCTACCGATTGTGAGATACCTATTTTCAGAATACCCGGCAGGTCCGATGGTCGTGCATCCTCATTTTCTGCAAAGAATCCAGTGCGTGGTAGTGTAGCAGCAGCTCCCGTTAATGCTCCGTAGCGCTGCACAGCTATAGCAGAGCTTTGTAGTTGCAGGTTGTTTTTTAGTCCGCTGTCCACGGCAGCTTCTGGTCGTATGCGTAGTATCGCAGCCTTATTGCTTTGTTGTGCCGATGCCGGTAGCACACATATAAGTAGCAGCAATCCCGCAACCACATTTTTCGTCTGTTTTGTTTTTGCCGGGGTAAATATCAGATACAGCAGCGGCAGCACAAATAGTGTAAGTGCGGTGGCGCTTACCAGCCCCCCTATCACTACTGTAGCCAGCGGGCGTTGTACCTCTGCACCCGCACTGTGCGATAGTGCCATAGGCAGGAAGCCCAGCGCGGCCACTGTAGCTGTCATCAGCACCGGGCGCAGCCTCATGCGTGTGCCTTCCGTTACCCGTTCTGTTATATCGCTCATGCCGCCTGCTTCCAGTTGGTTAAATGTGCCTATAAGTACTATGCCATTCAGTACCGCTACTCCAAACAGAGCTATGAATCCTATACCAGCCGATATAGAGAAGGGCATGTCGCGCAGCATAAGTGCCATCACCCCACCTATTGCAGCCATAGGTATAGAGGTAAATATTAGTGCCGCTTGCCGGGTAGAGTGAAATGTGAAATACAGCAGCGAAAATATCAGTAGCAGTGCTACCGGTACGGCTATCATCAGCCTCTGTGACGCCTGCTTCAGGTTTTCAAAAGCGCCTCCCCATGTCAGATAATATCCTGCAGGCAACCGCACCTGCTGTGCCAGTACCTGCTGTGCATCCTGTACCACACTTTCCACATCCCGTCCGTCTACGTTAAAGCTCACCACCGTACGGCGTCTTCCGTCCTCTCTGCTTATCTGTGCCGGCCCCGATTCAAATGTTATTTCAGCTACCTGCTCCAGTGGTATCTGGCTACCGTCTGCTGTAGGTACAAACAGGTTGCGCACATCTGTTATGGACGACCTGTGCGCACTGTCCAATCGCACTGCTATATCAAAGCGGCGCTCATTTTCGTATATGGAGCCGGCTACATAACCTGCAAATGCAGTTTGTACTATTTTGTTCGCATCGGTGATGTTGATGCCATAGTTGGCCAGTCTGGCGCGGTCATAGCGTATGGTTATCTGTGGCAGGCCACTCACCCGCTCTTTTTGCGGACGCCGTATCCCTGGCACTCCCTTTATAGCTGTTGCTATTCTGCCCGCCAGTGCCGCCAGTGTATCCAGATTCTCACCAAACACTTTTATAGCTACATCCTGCCTTATGCCTGTCATCAGCTCGTTAAACCGCATCTGTATCGGTTGGCTGGGTTCTGCTATGATGCCGGGTATCACACCCAGCGAGTCGGTTATTTCATTTGCCAGACCAAAGAAGTCTTTGCCCTCCCGCCATTCCTTTTTGTCTTTGAGTACTACTATAAGGTCTGTCATTTGCGGCGGCATGGGGTCAGTAGCAGCATCGGCGCTACCTGTTTTTCCCACTACTGTCTTTACCTCAGGAAACCGTTTTATTATATTTTCTGCCTGTAGCACGGTTTCTATTGTTTGCGTAAGTGATGCGTTCTGTGGCAGTGCAAACTCAATAGCATAATCACCCTCCTGTAGCTGCGGTATAAACTCCCCGCCCAGTTTTGTGAACAGGAATATAGCCACAGCCAGTAATACTGCAGCTGCCATTGCCACTACTTTCCGGGCCTTTATTGCTTTTTGCAGCAGAGGTGTATATACTTTTTGTAGTGCTGTCATTGCCCTGTCAGACCACGTGTTGCCATGCTTTAACTGCTTGGGCAGAAACCACGCAGCCATCATCGGTATATAGGTAAGTGACAGCAGCAGTGCGCCCAGTATGGCAAACCCTACCGTCTGTGCCATGGGGCGGAACATGCGCCCTTCTATACCCGATAGGGTAAGGATAGGTATATACACTATCAATATGATGATTTCACCAAAGGCAGCGCTCTTCCTGATGGCGGCAGCAGAGGTGTATACCTCCTCATCCATCTCTTTCTGCGTTAGTTTTCTTCCGGTAGCGCTTAGTGCCAGGTGGTGCATCACCGCTTCTACCACTATCACTGCGCCATCTACTATGATACCGAAGTCTATTGCTCCCAGCGACATCAGATTTGCGCTCACACCAAATACATGCATCATACCCAGCGCAAATAATAATGCCAGCGGTATAGCAGATGCCACTATGAGTCCTGCCCGCAGGTTACCCAGAAATACTACCAGCACAAATATGACAATTAGTGCCCCCTCAGCCAGATTCTTCTCCACCGTATGTATAGCCCGGTTTATAAGATGCGTACGGTCCAGAAAAGGCTCTATGATTACATCTTCCGGGAGTGATTGCTGTATCTGCGCTATACGGTCTTTCACACGACTCACTACTTCCGAGCTGTTGGCGCCTTTCAGCATCAGCACTATACCGCCTACTACCTCTTTCTCACCATTATAGGTCATAGCGCCATAGCGGGGAGGCGCGCCATATTGTACAGTGGCTACATCTTTTACAAATAGCGGTATGCCATTACTCTGGCGTTTTACAAGGGTATTTTCTATATCTGTCTTATTGCTCATAATACCCACACCGCGTATATACCAGGCATTGGGTTTATGGTCTATATAAGCGCCCCCAGTATTCTCATTGTTTTTTTCCAGCGCGTTGAATATATCAGCTATTGACACATGCATCGCATGCAGGCGGGACGGGTCTATGGCTACCTCATATTGCCTGGTCTCCCCGCCAAATCCTGTTACCTCGGCTACCCCCTGCAGGCCATATAGCTGGCGGGCTACTATCCAGTCCTGCATCGTACGCAGGTCCATGGCATTGTACTTTTTTTCGCTGCCTTTCCGTGGGTGTATTGTGTACTGGTATATCTCACCCAGTCCGGTAGTTACAGGCCCCATCTCCGGCATCCCCATTTCTGTGGGTATCTGCTCCTGCGCTGCCTTCAGTCGTTCTGCTATCAGCTGGCGGGCAAAGTAGATGTTTACTGATTCTTCAAAAACAACAGTTATTACGCTCAGTCCAAACCTTGATATGGAGCGTATCTCTATCAGCCCGGGCACATTAGCCAGCGAGCGCTCTACAGGATAGGTGATAAACTGCTCTACTTCCTGCGCCGCCAGCGTAGGCGACTTGGTTATAATCTGTACCTGATTATTGGTAATGTCCGGCAGGGCATCTACCGGCAGCCGCGTAAGTGCATATATACCCCACGCAGCAAGTATTATAGTGAACAGGGCTATGATTCCCTTGTTCTTTATAGAAAAAGAAAGAATTTTAAATAGCATTAAATAAGCATTATTTGAGTTTACGAATGGCAGGCAGGACGCTCCCGGTGGGAGTGTCTGCGCACAATGTGAAACCAGAAAAAGCTTATGCTAACTGAGGAGGCTGCCATACAGGCAGAGAAATACTCACCGGCACCTGCTCAGGATGGCCGGGATAAGTAGGTGCTTTTATGTAAAAAACGTACAGGGGAACCGATATCTTTTCACAGGGAGCGTACAGTACCGCCCAGCATCCGCAATGGCAGAATGGTGAGCATACGTCGCGCTTTCCATGTTCTGTCTGGCAGGGGCTTTCGGTTGGTACATGACCTTTGGTGCTGTTGTATGCAGCTACATGTGCGGCATCAGCATCATCGCAGGGCATGCAGGTAAGCACCAGTATCAGTATGGATAATATGAAGGAAAGTATGCGCATCCCGTATAGATGCAAAGATAGTAATTCGTAAAAGTATTCCGTCCTGGTTATCTGATACTTAATACATATAGGCTAATGTGTAAATAAATGCCCACTGATTTTCAGCAGTTTACAACATATATTTTCTTGTAGACGCCTAATTGCTTATACTTGTTATTCGTTCCGGATGATTGTGGTACGATACTTGCTGATAAATTTTTAAAAATATTGTAATGAAGAAAATTTGCTTGAGCATAGCAGCACTTGCAGCTATGTGCTCTTCAGTATTTGCAGGCAGCCCCTGGAGCCTGGCAGATATACAAAAAGTTCCTGTGGAACAACAGATACTACACCCTACTCAGTATCTGGTTTATAATCTTTCAGGCAGTGAACTCAGCACGCGTCTGCTGGCACTGAGCCAGGACCCTGCTCAGGCTCAGGTGTTTTCACTGCCCATGCCCGATGGTTCGTTTCGTGATTTCCGCATCTGGTCCAGTCCTATGATGCCACAGGCGCTCGCTGGCCGTCACCCCGATATTCATACCTTCAGTGGCGAGGCAGTAGGTAATGCTACTGTTACCCTCAAGGCAGAGCTTACATCATTTGGTTTCAGCGCTATGGTACTGGATGGTGATAATACTTCGTTTATAGACCCGTTCGATAACGTAAACGATGGCTTTTACATGGTGCATTACAAGCGTCATGAGGTAAGAGATGCCCTCCAGCGTATGCATTGTGAACTTCCATCAGGTAATGAAGGTTTCCCCGGTACAGAGCAGCTGCAGATAGGGGAGCCTTCCCTGCCCGATATGGCTTATAAAACATTTAATGGGCATAACCTGCGCACATATAAGCTGGCCCTTTCCGCCAATAACCACTACTGCCGGGCAGCTACAGGTCTTACGTCACCTACTATTTCACAGTGTCTCGCTAAAATGACCGTCACCATGAATAGGGTGAACGGCATTTATAATCGTGATTTTTCAGTGCAGATGAACTTCTGCGACCAGGAAGATGATATTATATGGCCTACTGCCACAGGCAGCGTTAATGGTAGTGATCCTTTTAATACTATTAATAACAGTGGTGGTGCCTGTCTGGGAGTAAACCAGACCCAATGCGATACCCGTATCGGTTCTGCTAACTATGATCTGGGGCATGTATTCACAACCGGTGGTGGTGGTATATCCAGCCTCGGTGTGGTATGTAATTCATTTGCCAAGGCTCAGAGTTGCACAGGTAGCCCCACGCCGGTAGGTGATGGTTTTGATATTGATTATGTAGCGCATGAAATGGGACATGAGTTTGGCTCTCAGCATACGTTTAATGATAACGCAAATGGAAGCTGCGCCGGAAATGCAGAGGCAAACTTCGCCTATGAGCCGGGTAGCGGTGCCACTATCATGGATTATGCAGGCATTTGCCCACCCGACAATCTGCAGAGTAATAGCGACCCTTATTTCGGGGCATCCAGTCTGGTACAGATACAGGCGCTGCTGGCCACCTCTGAGAATGTATGTGCCGATATCACCAGCACGGGCAATAAGCTCGTATCATTAGCCTCATTTTCTGCCAGTTATAAGATACCGTACAAAACGCCCTTCGAGCTTACAGGTCCTACAGCTGTAGATTCTGTGGCCGATACCGCCACTACATACGGCTGGGCACAGTGGAACCGTGGCGACTTTGGTGCCACATTTGCCAACACGCGTCTGAAAGGACCAATTTTCAGAAGTTTTAACCCTGCTTATACACCTACCCGCATTTTCCCTAAGCTCAGTATGGTACTGGCAGGTACTGCCAGCCAGATGGGTGAGAAAATGCCCGATACAGCCCGTTACCTTACATTTAAGATGGTTGTAAGAAATATCCTCAATGGTAAGGGGTGTTTCGTATTCCCCGATGATACGGTACATATTGATGCCATAAGCACTGGTGCCACATACGGCTACAAAGGATTTACCGTTACCAGTCAGGGCAGTACGGGAGTGTCCTATGCAGGTGCATCATCGCAAACGGTTACATGGGATGTTGTAGGTACCAATGCGGCACCTGTCAGCGCTGCCAATGTCACCATTTCTATGTCGCTGGATGGTGGTAATACATGGCCATATGTATTGGGTACCTTCCCCAATAATGGCTCAGCCTCCGTTACCGTCCCCAATCCGGCGACTAATAGCAGTAACTGTCGTTTCAAAGTCAAGGGTACCGGGAATGTTTTCTTTAACGTAAACAAGAGAAACTTCACCGTTACTAATAATCCTTCTGCACCCGTTACTCCGGTCAACTCTGTTGCCGGTATAGCTTCTGTGCTGGACAATATTAAGTTGTACCCGGTACCGGCTACGGATATACTGAATATTGAAACTGGTGGTCCTGCTGCACAGGCATTAATCTATAACAGCATAGGCCAGATGGTATGGCAGGGATCTGTTACAGACAGAATGCAGCTGCATACTGCTGCCTGGGCCCGTGGCTTCTACTATGCCCGTTTCCTGGGTAAAGATGGTCAGGCAGCTGTAAGAACGTTTGTACTGGAATAAGTCTTACATCTTCAATATTAGAAATGCCTCCTCAGCTTTGGGGAGGCATTTTGTTTTGTACAGATATAGACCACCTCGCCCAATCCGGTTTATGCCCCTTTGGGCTTTCATATCATACCCCACAGAACAGCATACCGCATTACCCGTCATTGTTCCGTGTCGTCATACTACCTAACTTTATGTTTGCTGTACCTTTGGTCGTCTGCAGTTCTCATTTACATACGCCTTCTGTGTTACCTTATGGGGCATATATGAGGTATAGAATGCAATGCTCCCGCGAAAATCATAGGGGCAAAATTGGGTACGGTCGGGGCATGTGTTATAGGATATCTCCCGTATGTGTACAGATCACACAATAGGGCATGATGGGGTGCAAATGAGGCATTAGTAAGTGTATGTGGTTTTGTAATTTGTTGTAAGTCAGTGTTTTATTTCTTTTGGGAATTGTTTTTCCTTGTTGTTACATAGGTGTGGTAGCTATGGATAGTGTGTTATACCCTGCTCGAAAAATGGGGTGTATTAAGATATGTGGTATTATTTATCATCGTTTTTTCTGCCTCATGCAACTTTTTCACTTATTCGTATGTTTATATAATATAGCAGAAGTGTACACCATCAATAAACTCATATAGAAACCATCCATTGAGCACCCCGTCGGCAGAAATATGGAATGAAGCTGAGTTGATAGCCCGTTGCAGAAAAAAAGATGCAGCGGCTCAGAAGATTATGTTCACCCGTTATGCCGGTGATATGACGGTGTTATGTCTGCGTTACATAGCCCGGCAGGAGGAGGCAAAGGAAGTGATGATGGACGGCTTCCTGCGCTTCTTTAACAATCTGGATAGTTTCACATGGCGGGGTGAGGGTAGTGCCAGGGCATGGTTGCAGCGTATTACGGTCAATCAGTGCCTTACCCACCTGCGCAGGCGCAATATGCTGGTACTCACTGATGGCGATGATAGCCGCTATGACCATATACCGACCAGCGACAATGTATTGGGGCAGCTCACCGTCAGGGAAATTATGAAGATGATACACAGCCTGCCTGTGGGATATCGAACCGTGTTTAATATGTATGTGTTCGACGATATGGACCATAAAGAAATAGCGCAGACACTGGGCATAAGTGAGAGTACATCAAAGTCGCAGTTGCACAGGGCACGCGCAATATTAAAGGAGAAAATACTTCAAACAAGCTAAGCTATGATACCTGAACTGGAACGTGAAATGAAGGAGAAGCTGGCTGCAACGCCGGTAGATGAGCTGGTGCCGGGCTTTGATGCCGATGCCGAATGGGCCGGTATGTCTGCCCGTTTGCATCCTGCACGCCCGCGCATGATTTCTCTGCGTGTTTGGTTTTCTGCTGCTGCCGTTTTACTGCTTATGGCAGGTGGGGTGTGGATGTTACAGCAGCGCGATGTACAGCGAATGGCAGCACAGGAGCAGCACACAGCCCGTGAGGAATGGGCAGCATCATTTAAGGCCGAGGTAGATAAAGAGCAGGCACTGGTCGATTCTCAGAAGGGAGCCAGCGTAGCTGCCCTGCCCGATAAAGTGGCCGATACACCTAAAGAGCGTAAAGTAGCAGGCCAGCGTACCACAAAAGAGTTGGTGCGTAATGGTACCCCCTGCCCGCTGGAAATAAGCATTAATCAGATAATGAAGTGCCCCAACAAAAAGCCCGCAGCCATATCCAGTTGCAATACCCTGGAGCCCGGGCAGGCGGCATCGTTGGGCTATAAGGATAGCGATGCTATAGCCAGTAACTGCTCCCTTACGGTTAAGACCATAGAGATAAAAAGCATTGCTACCGGAGAGACTATTCTGCTGGATGAAAATTCATCTATCACAGCAGCAGAAGTATTCAGCTATATGTCTGGTGAGAAACAGGGCGATATATATGCCGGTATATTTAACTCAGATTGTAACAACAATGAGTGTCGTCACAATCTCAGGCTGGGTAGCCGGGAGGGCGATATCATTATACACTAGCAGGCTTGTTACAGCTTCTTGCTGCGCATAGCTTTTACCACGGTCAGTGTCTTATCAGTAGCCAGTTTCCGGTAGTCGTCTGTGTCCTGTGCATAGATGGCTATACGTCCATCCTTGTCACTATGTACGCCCCAGCCATAGCGTCGCGTCAGGGGCGAAGCTCTGAAGCAGGGTTGCCCTTTCGAGAAGAACTCCTCACGTGCAGCCTGCATATCTGCCTTCCTTATTTCATTGCGTATGGCATGTACCTGAAACAGTACATCGTCAGATGTGTATTTGTACGGGTTTTCTGCCAGTATCTCAAACTGCAGTGTAGCTACCGTCTTTTTGTCGCCCTTCATAGGTGGTACTTCTCCTGTGCTCACCGGGCAGTCGTCCGCTACGGCTATAAAGGTGTGTTCATAGTTGGTGGTATGTACTTTCATGGCTGTCTGCTGTTACTTATTGGTAATAGCCTCCGGCAAATATAGTACACCTGCCCATGCCGTATCTTTACATGCATTATTATGGATACTATCACCGACAGGCTATATGACCGGGCCGACTTCACAGCACAGCCATTCCCTACGGCTGAGTATGACAACTGTACATTTACCGGCTGCAATTTTATGAGGGCAGAGCTTTCCGGTTGCCGTTTTATCAGCTGCACATTTACAGGCTGCGATTTGAGTATGGCTCAGATAGTGAAAACCGGCTTTATGGATGTACGTTTTGCAGGCTGCAGGCTCTTAGGGCTCCGGTTCGATACTGCTGATGCTTTTGGTTTGGCAGTATCATTCACCGGCGCCATACTGGACAATGCCGTATTCTATGGCGTAAAGATGCGCAAAACCACATTCAGTAACTGCCGTATGCATGAAGTCGATTTTACCGATGCCGACTTGCAGCTGTCTTCATTTTCCGGCTGCGACCTTACCGGAGCCATCTTCGACAATACCGGTCTGGAAAAGGCCGATATGCGTGGTGCATTGCACTACACCATAGACCCTGAGAAAAACAGGATAAAGAAAGCCCGCTTCTCCATACCTGAGGTCGTAGGGTTGCTCACGCGGTACGATATAATTGTGGATGCATAGTTGCTACAAATGAAATGGGTGAGGATATGCTCCCCACCCATTTATAAGACTTGTACTTACTTGTTATTACATCTTTTCCAGTACCACAGCGCTTGCTCCGCCACCACCGTTGCAGATACCTGCAGCGCCATAGCGTGCATCTTTCTGATGCAGTACGCTGATGAGTGTGGTAAGAATACGTGCACCGCTGCAGCCCAGTGGGTGCCCCAGTGATACCGCGCCGCCGTTTACGTTTACACGCGCTGGGTCAATGTTCATTTTCTGGCTGTTTACAATGCCTACTACACTGAATGCTTCGTTCAGCTCCCAGTAAGAAATGTCTTCCATTTTCAGCCCCGCTTTCTGTACAGCCTTAGGTACTGCCAGTGCAGGAGAGGTAGTAAACCACTCTGGTGCCTGCTCAGCATCGGCATAGCCTGCTATACGTGCTATTGGTTTCAGTCCCAGCTCTTCAGCCTTTTCTTTGCTCATCAGTACCAGTGCAGCAGCGCCATCATTCATAGTGCTGGCATTGGCCGCCGTCACGGTGCCATCCTTGGCAAATGCAGGACGCAGACCCGGTATTTTGTCAAACTTCACATTCCATGGCTCCTCATCTTTTGAGAAAAGGATGGGGTCACCTTTACGCTGTGGTATCTCTACAGGTACTATTTCATTGTCAAACAGGCCCGCATTTGCTGCTGCCTGGCTACGCTTATAGCTTTCTATTGCAAACTCGTCCTGAGCTTCGCGGCTTATGTTGCACTCGCGGGCGCACATATCAGCAGCATTGCCCATCGCATAGTTGTGATACACGTCGGTAAGACCGTCTTTCGCCAGACCGTCTATCATGGTTACATTGCCATACTTGCTGCCCCAGCGCATAGTGTCGCTGTAGAAAGGTACATTGCTCATGCTTTCCATACCGCCGGCTACTACCACATCGGCATCACCCAGCATAATGGCCTGTGCACCCTGCATTACTGCTTTCATGCCGCTGGCGCATACTTTGTTTACGGTAGTACAGGGTACATTGTCAGGTACACCGGCAAAGCGTGCTGCCTGGCGTGCAGGTGCCTGGCCCAGGTTGGCCTGCAGTACACTACCCATAAGTACTTCGTTTACCTGAGCTGCATCTACGCCTGCTTTTGCCAGTGCGCCTTTTATTGCTATAGCTCCCAGTTTGGTGGCTGGTATGTCTTTGAGCGATCCGCCCCAGCTACCCATCGGCGTGCGTACAGCCGATACAATATATACTTCTCTCATCTGAGTGTTTTTTTATGCGGTGCAAAGGTACGGAAAAGTAGGGGCCTTTTTTAATGTGACTCCGGTTGATAGTCAATACTATATAGTTGTATTGGTTTTAATGCATTACAGGCGGTAATCTTTGGTCGTATGGATAATCTGTGCCATGTACATGTATTATTTCTAATACCGCATCAGAAAAATGAGTAAGCTCATATCATTACATTTTCCGTAGTTTCGGAGATAGCATTGTACTTCTATGATCCCACAGTTTCCGTTAAAGAACAGTAAAGGCCACTCTGTAGCCTTTGATATACAGCGATGGGGAGCATATGAGAGCTATGACTCTGTAAAGGCACACCGTCACCACTTTTACGAGATTCTGGTATTTGAGCAGGGTACCGCTACACATGACATAGATTTTATGACACTGGAGGCCCGGCGGGGTACCGTACACTTTGTGGCCTCAGATAATGTACATCTGTTGCTGCGCAGTGAGCGGTCTAAAGGCTTCAGTATCCTGTTTGTAGATAACTATTTTCCGTTCACCCTGTTGTCGCACCTGCCTTTTAATACTACTCATCCCGCCGTTGAGCTGGACCGTAGTAGTATGATGACGCTGACTGCACTTGCCGCACAGCTACAGGCCGAGGTTCATGAGCCGCAGCCCTATTCCGATGTTATCATCAGAGGTATCATGGATGCCGTGATGCACCTGTTGCTACGGTTATATGAGCAGCAGAGCGGTAACGCCACTGTGAGCAGCCTGCCGCCTGTCCTGGTCGATTTCAGACGGCTGGTAAGTGAGCACTACAGTGAGCATTACAGAGTAGAAGACTATGCAAGGTTACTGCATATCACCCCCAAGCACCTGATACAGCTGCATAAAAAGCATACAGGCAAAACACCACTGCGCTATATACAGGAGCAGCTCACCGGTATTTCCAAGAGGCTGCTTTACGATAGTAGCCGTACCATAAAAGAGATAGCATACGATTTAAACTTCCCCGACGCGGCTACATTCTCCAAATACTTCAAATCGGTAACGGGATACAGCCCGCTGGCATACCGGCAGGCAGGAGGTAAATAACTGGCAAGTATTGGCGAATATCTGACATGTTCCGGCAATAAATGCGGGCTAGCTTTGCATCATACATCACTTAAAACTACAGTTATGAAAAGAATAATGATGATAATGGTAGCAGCTATGCTGTGTGTGTCAGCTGCAAGCGGACAACTGGTTAATACCGGCTTTGAATCCTGGGATACATCAAGCAGCAATATAAGGCCTGTAGGATGGGATATGTACTATTCTAATTTCGCTCTGGATGGCGATAATTCCAGTATTTGCTGGCAGGTAAGCCCCGCCATAGAAGGTAGTTACTCATTAAGGGTATCTGTATGGTATTACTACACTAAATCGCTTGCACACCAGAAAGCCCCTGTTACTACAAGGCCGGCAGCTCTTAATGGTACCTATCGCTATATAGATAACTCCGTAGCATATATGGGCGGCGTGGCCGAGGCGGATACAGCTATGGTGTGGGTAATACTTACCCGCTGGAATACCACAACCCTGCATGCCGATACAGTAGGCTACGGACAGCAGCACCTTTTTGCCACAGTTGCTGATGCATCCTTTTCCTGCCCGGTAACCTATTCTTCCACGGATATGCCCGATTCTGTCACGGTCATACTGGACCCGTCTATAGTAAAACGATATTTGTCGGTAGATGGCTATATGACCAGTAATGCTGATGGGTATGGGTCCTCCCTTACTGTGGACCGTATATCACTGGATGGTAACGTAACTCAGGTAAATAACATACATGTTTCGGAAATAGCCGTATATCCCAATCCCGCAACAGATTATATCACTGTGGAGCCGGGAGACGCAGGCTATTATATGGTCTCTGTTATGGATGTGACGGGTAAGGTCATGATGTCAGCACCAATGGGCGGGGGTAGTAATCGGGTAAACGTTAAGGATTTACCATCAGGCATGTATGTTATAAAAATGACGGATATGGAAAACCATATCAAGGGCCATACGCGGTTTGTAAAACAATAATAAGATGCTTTGATGAAAAAGCGGTCAGATACATATATTATATGTAGCAGATGTCCCCCGGCCTTGTGCGGGGGATTTTTGTATCCGATATATAGAATGACCACGAGGCAGGGTGCCGTTTAAACTCACACAGGCACGCATATATGCGTCTTAATCATTGTAAAAACTTTCAGGACAATTTAATTTGAATACATTATTTTTACGGAACTTAATACTACCTGTATCCGTGCAGGTAGCTTCAAAACTTGTGTATGATGCGTAAAACTTTACTGTTGCTGCTCTTATGTATTGGATTCCATGGCTTTGTCAATGCACAGTCTGAGGATTCCGTTTACATCTACCTGCCCTGGGGCAGCGATACTACCTGCCCCGGTACACAGCTTACGTTTACAGCGGTAGAAACCAATGATACCATGACTGGTACCATTTTCAGGTGGTATGCCAATGATGCATATACCGGTATATCAATAGATACATTCATTACAACAGCGCTGAACAATGGCGACAGCGTTTATTGTAAGATATTCTTTACTAACAGTCTGGGCTTTGCCGATAGTTTCCAGTCCAATACGCTCACTATTTACCGCAGTACTGCAGTAGTACCTACAGTACTGGCATCGCTCACTGCGGGTAGTAACCCTGATTGTCCCGGTCATCCGCTTACGTTTACTGCCTATCCTGGTAATGGTGGGCCCGGCCCGCTGTACCAGTGGCGGGTAGATGGTATTGATGTACCAGGAGCTACAAGCAACACCTATACCAACATTTTTAATGATAACGATACGGTTACAGTAATGATGGTGTCAAATTCTACCTGTGCCGCGCCTACAGATACTGCATATTCTAACTGGATAGAGGTCATACATGACTCACTTACGGCTACTTTGGCTATGTCGGTAATGTATAATCCCATATGTGTGGGTACTCCCGATACCTTTACAGCTGTAGCTGCCAATGAAGGTATGGGAGCCTCTATATACTGGTTTGTAAATGGTATACAGGTGCCCGGTGCTATTGGCCCTATGTATGCAACAGATACACTGCACAATGGCGATATAGTTTATGCTATGCTTATAGCACCTGACGATTGTGTTATAAACGATACTACGATTTCTACCGCAGTGACTATGACAGTACTGCCAAATGTAAATCCTATGGTTTCAGTATCTATGACCAACGGTGCTAACCCTGGTTGTATAGACTCAGCAGTCACATTTACTGCTACATGGAGTGATGGTGGTGTAGCCCCCGATCTGCTGTGGTTAATTAACGATACTGTAAACGCATCCGGAACAGCTTCATTCACACATACATATCGCAATGGCGACCTGCTTTCATTCCGCCTGCGTACTACAGATGGTGGCTGCTATGTGAACGATTCTGTGACCACTGCTGCCGTACTTATGGTACGCGACAGTACACCTGTTGCGCCATTGATATCGCTGATAGATGATGAGCTGGTAGCTAATACCGCCGGTACTTATATATGGTACTTCAATGGTGTGGTAATACCGGGCGCAAATGGTCAGATATATCATCCGGCAGGCATAGGTTATTATACCGCCCGCCGCGATACCGGCAACTGTCCTTCCGAGTTCTCTAACGTGATATTTGTATCACTGCTTAAAGTGAGCGACGTGAATGGCAGCAGGGTTAATATATACCCTAACCCAACAAAGGGTATGATAACGCTGGATTGGGGACAGACAGTAACGGCACAGATAACCGTTACAAACATGATAGGGCAGGTAATGCTTACAGAAATGGTAAACGGCAGCAGCCGTCACAATACCGATATGTCCCGCCTTCCGGCAGGCAACTATGCCGTAACCGTACGCGATGAGTATGGTAATGCATCGGTACATAAAGTGCAGCTTACGCAATAGGCACTACAATTATATAAAGTCACAGAAGCCGCTCTGCATAGGAGCGGCTTTTGCTTTATGGCATATTACCAATGATTTTGGTCAGGTTATAGCGGGATATAAAATGCTAATTTCGCGCTCCTTTAACATAGATTGTCATGAAGCCGGATAAACAACTCACCGAAAGATGCGGAAATGCCTGCGAACTCTGCACAGCAACAGGAGACCTTAATGTGTATGAAATACAGATACCGGCCGACAGCCGCGAAGACAACCGGATAGTAATATGTGAAAAGTGCCAGCGGCAGATAGAGAAGAAAGAAGAGCCGGACAATGCACACTGGCAATGCCTTAGCTCCAGCATGTGGAGTGAGGTACCTGCTGTGCAGGTTGTTTCCTGGCGTATGCTCAACCGTTTGCGTAATGAGAGCTGGGCTGCCGATAGCCTGGACATGATGTATATGGATGATGACCGCCTGGCGTGGGCTAAAATGTCTGGTGATCATGAGAATGACGGTACTGTAGAGCTGCACCGCGACTGTAACGGGGCTGTACTCCAGAACGGTGATACTGTGGTGTTGACAAAGTCGTTGGATGTAAAGGGCACTACCCTTAATGCCAGACTGGGTACTGTAGTAAAGAACATAAGGCTGGTAGAGGACAACAAAGAGCAGATAGAGGGCAAAATAGAGGGGCAAACGATAGTAATACTCACCAAATACCTGCGCAAACAGGGGGCATAATGTGCCCTCTAGCTACTGTGGTCGCACACAATCACCCACTGTCCTTTTATCTTACGTATCAGTAGTGTCCATGAGCCGCTCACATCACCTGCCTGCCGGGATAGTGACCACTTGCCTACGGCAAAATAATAGTCTGGTGACAATCTCTTAAGGCTCAGAACAGTAGATGTAAGAGTGCCTGTATGCTCCTTGTCAGGATAGGCTTTTTTGTAGCGTGCCAGTGTGCCTGCATAACCCCATGTAGGGCCTTTGGAGCCTATGAACAGCAGGCTGTCACTTTCCCAGTAGCCTTTCATATAGCCTTCTATATTGCCACTGTTCCATGCCGATACCTGTGCAGACAGCATTTTTCTTATGGCAGCTTCATCACTTGTCTGCGCCATTCCTGGCAGGGAGAACAATAACAGCATTGCAAATGCGAAAACTCTGCTCATATCCGGTAATTATCATTATTGGGGAAAAACAGGAAACATACCAGATATATGAACAGTCCTCCCAGTATCAGAAATACGCCTAGTTTGCGTCCTTTTTCCTGTGTAGTAAAAGCTACAATGAGTCCTGATGCCAACATAACAGTACCAATAAACAGAACAGAGAGTAATTCACCCACGGATATTCAATATGGTTGTTTCAGCAGCAAATTTCGCAAAATGAAGGATAAAATATATGCCTCTTCTTGTTATGTGCAGGTTATTGGTTCCCCGTTTGGCTGCTACAGGCATATAAAAAGGTCACACAATGGTGACCTTTAAAGTGTATTTGTTATCAGTACAGATAACGGAAACTATTTTTTGCGCGGCTTTTTATGGCGTGCTATCATTTCAGTTATTGTTGTACGTTTCAGATAGTCGGGATTGAGCTCTGTAAACTGCTTTATTTTGCCCGGTGCTGCAGTCAGTCCCTTTTCCAGTTGTAGCATAGCTTCCTTTACCTTACCCATTTCCATGAGCGCAGCTGCGTGATAATAGAAGAACTCCCCTTTTTCACCACAGTGCTCCCTTGCTACCTGTGTCTGCACGATTACCTCATCGTGATATCCTGCCAGGTAGAGTCCTCTTATAAGAGATATCCACGTCGATTTATTGTCTGGTTTCAGGCGCACAGCGTTCAGGTAGCACACCAGCGCCTCACTTTTCACATCCAGTTCCATCAGGCAGTTGCCTATAGCCATACAGTAAGAGGCATTATCCTTATTCAGGTGCAGGGCTACCGAAAATGACTTGATGGCCTTTTCCCATTGCTTTTCGCGGGTATAGGTTTCACCTATCTTGAAAAATATGCCATCGTCCTGTGGGTTCAGCTGTGATGCCTGGCGGTAGTACTGGCGCGCGCGGGTATAGTCCTTGCGCTTTTCCCAGCAGTAGCCCATAGCTTCAAAAATTACATCTTCAGGTCGGCTTATTTCCAGGTGTTTCTCCAGCACATCCAGGGCTTTGTCATATTGTTTCAGCCGCATATAGGCATCGGCCATATTCCGGTAAGCAAATTCAAACTTATCGTCAATAGCTATGCAATACTGATAGGCATCCAGGCTTTTCTCATAGAGTTTCAAACCCTGCCATGCAGCACCTAGGTTGAACCACGCAAGCGCATTAAAGGGGTCTTCATCCGTGAGTTGTGTATGAAGTGCAACACTTTCTTCCAGGCGGCCTGTAAACTCTGACCAGAAACAGATTTTCTGTAATGCTTCTTCATTGCGCCTGTCTATAGCAACAATCTTTTTCAGCGTGTTAAAGACTTCGTCAAAATCTTCATTCTCGTCATATACATCAGACAGCTCCAGAAGTAATTCTATTTTCTCTTTTCCAGTGAACTCATCAGCCTGTTGTTCCAGCCATTGCGCGGCCTGCGCATGACGGAACTGCGACATAAGAATATCGGCACGCAGCAGTACGGCATCAATGTTCTTGATATCATACTGCTCCATTTCGTCTAGTGCGGTAAGCGCCTGTCCGTATTTCTGAGCCTGGGCAAGGATTTCGGCACGTAGCAGTAAAACAGAGGCTGAGAAAGGATACCAGGTTCTTGCTATATCGCAGGCCAGTAATGCCTGCTCTTCATTACTATTCTGAAAGTAGTGTTCTATGACCCGCTCAAACTCCTCTTCATTCAGCATTGCACCTTCGCCTCTCTTCAGCTGTTCATAGCGCCTCAATGTGTCCTCAATTCCGCCCCACTCATCTTCGTTAAAATCATCGTCGAACATAAGCACATCGTTTGAATCAAAGTTACTGAAATAATAATCGCATCTTCTTTGTAGTATGTTACGACATTGTCAAAATGCACACGTTCCTCACAATTCGTGAAGGGCACGTTAAAAAAGTGTAAGAATATGCCGTATCTACCTGATTATTTATTATCTGTTGGTCTTTGCCCATTCGTCCCATGCATGCTGCAGGGTGTTCAGGAAGGTGTCTGCAGGTTGTGCGCCCGATACGCCATACTTTCTGTTGAATACGAAAAATGGCACCCCGTTGATACCTATCTGTTCAGCCTCTCTGAGGTCGGCATGCACTTCGGCGGTGTTGGTATCTCCGGCCAGCATACTGCGTATATCTTCCGGTTTCAGACCTATATCCGTACCCAGTTGCACCAGTGTTTCCACATCATTCAGATTACGGCCATCGGTAAAATAGGCTTTGAACAGTACTTCTTCGGCTTTGCTGCCCAGCTTATGTTTTTTTGCCATTTGCAGCAGCCGGTGAGCATTGAATGAGTTGACAATCACAGCCTTATCAAAGTTGTAGGTAAGTCCTGCATTGTGTGCCATACCGGTTACATGCTCATGCATTTTTACCGATTGTTCATAGGATATTCCTTTTGCTTTTGCCAGATACTGGTATGGGTTCTGGTGGGTATCAGCGGGCAGGTCCGGGTTTAGCTGAAAACTATGCCATTCTGTTTCTATATCATTTGCATGCGCAAACTTACTTAGTGCGGCTTCATAATGCCTTTTCCCTATGTAGCAGAAGGGGCACACCATGTCTGACCATATCTCTACTTTCATCTTTCTGTTCTCCATTTTCTTCGTTTTTGAACTTTTTACAGCATTGTGAGTCTGCTGCCCGGCTGCCATGTCTGTACCGGCCAGCCATAAACACAATATGAATATTACTTTGTATCTCACCACAGCATGCAAAGTTACCAGGGGACTTATTACATTTGAGCAAACAATTGATATACTAATGGTAACCGATCTCAGCGCTCAGTCCTCCCTTGTCTCAGTATGGATGCGTGAGCTGCGCGATGTACAGATACAGAAAGACAGAGCACGTTTTCGCAGAAATATAGAGCGTATAGGGCAGGTGGCTGCCTATGAAATAAGCAGGGAACTTACATACCAGGAAGAAGAAATACAAACACCACTGGCACCGGCTGTTACCAGGACACTGGCCAGCCAGCCGGTATTGGCTACCATACTGCGGGCAGGCCTGCCCCTGTATCAGGGCCTGCTCAGCTATTTTGACGATGCCGACAGTGCATTTATAGGAGCCTACCGCCGTCATGCTGCCGATGGTAGTTTTGATGTGGCACAGGGATATATGGCCAGCCCGGCCATTGCGGGGCGTACGCTTATAGTAGCAGATCCTATGCTGGCTACAGGCGCATCTATGGTGCAGGCACTGGAAACACTTATGGAGTTTGATAAGCCGGCGCAGATGCATGTAGTATCAGTCGTGGCATCGCCCGAAGGTATTGCCACCCTGGAGCGTCACTTCCCTCATGCACATATATGGACGGCAGCCATTGATTCCGGCCTCAATGCCGATAAGTATATTCTGCCCGGTCTGGGAGATGCCGGGGATCTTTCCTTTGGCGAAAAGCGCCAGCATTGATGGTTTAGTTTTACAGATACTGACAGATAATAAAAGCGCGGGAACATCATATTCCCGCGCTTTTACTATTGTATATACGAAGGTAACCTGTTACTTCTTCTTCAGCTCTGTGTACATAGGGCAGTGATCGGAGTGCACTACTTTAGGCAGTATTTCAGAGTGTTTCAGGCGCGATGCCAGCGGCTCTGTTACCGTAATATAATCTATACGCCAGCCCTTGTTATTGGCGCGGGCAGTACCCCATGCGCTCCACCAGGTGTACTGGTGTGGCTCCTGGTTAAACTGGCGGAATGAGTCCACATAACCACTGCTGAACAGTTTGTCCATCCATGCACGCTCTTCTGGCAGGAAGCCGGTATAATTTTTATTACGCACAGGGTCGTGAATATCTATTGCCTTATGGCATATGTTGTAGTCACCGCATATTATCATTTTGGGTCTGGTGGTTCTGATCACATTCAGATATTCAAAGAATTCGTCCAGCCACTGGTATTTGTACGTCTGTCGTTCCTCGCCACTGGTGCCGCTGGGGAAGTAGGCATTAATGAGGGTAATATCACCAAAGTCGGCACGGATCACTCTGCCTTCAAAGTCGCTCTGTGTAAGGCCACTGCCATACGTAACATTGTCTGGCTTTAGCTTGGTGAGTATAGCCACACCGCTATAACCTTTTTTCTGTGCCGGGAAGGAATATACCTCATAGCCGGCCTCGCGTATATCATCGGCAGGTACATCTTCCTTGTTCGCTTTTATCTCCTGCAGGCATATGATATCTGCCGGGTCGCTTTTCAGCCAGTCAATAAAGCCCTTTTTGGCTGCGCTGCGTATTCCGTTGACGTTATAGGTGATTATTCTCATTGCATATAGTATTGGTGGTTCAAAATTCAGAATTCTTTTCCCAAAGAAAAAATGGGATCTCTGTTTCTTCCGTCAGAAGAGGCCATCATCGGCCATACTTACATGGCTGTGCCCGGCAATGATGATGTGGTCCAGCAGTTTTATGTCCATAAGTGCGGCGGCATCTGCCAGCTTTCTGGTGAGGGCAATATCTGCCTGACTGGCCCGCTTTTCGCCCGAAGGATGGTTATGTGCCACAATGAGGCGGGACGCACTGTTAAGCAGGGCATTTTTCAGTATGATGCGGATGTCTGCTACCGTGGCAGAAAGTCCCCCGGAGCTTACTATCTCAGTCTGCAGCACCTTACCGGCTACATTCATATATATAACGCAGAATGCTTCATGAGACAGGTCCTGAAGCAGGGGCATGATAATGGGTAGGGCATCACGGCTGCTGGTAATCAATGGCCGTTCAGGTCCTTCGCTCATCTGCCTGCGGCGTCCCAGCTCCAGTGCTGCACTTATAGTAATGGCCCGCGCAGGGCCTATTCCATCTACTTTGCACAGTTCTTTTATAGATATACGGCCCAGTTCCCGCAGGTTGTTACCTGCCAGTTGCAGAATTTCCCGCCCCAGCCCCACTGCCGATTTTTTAGTAGTACCACTGGCTATGAGAATGCCCAGCAGCTCGGCATCGGTGAGTGCGGCCGCTCCCTTATGTAGCATCTTTTCGCGTGGTCGCTCGTCTTCGGCCCAGTTCTTTATGCTGATGTTCTCTCCCATACTGCCATGAAAATAAGGATAATTATAACGTAATGTGCCTTACATGATTGCGTTCTGCCGCCTCGTTTTTCGCTATTTTTACAGACGTATGCAGTTCAGGATAGATAGTCAGTATCAGCCCGCCGGAGACCAGCCCGAAGCGATAAGGCAACTGGTGGAAGGGATGGAAAGGCGGGAGCAGTTTCAGACACTGCTGGGGGTAACAGGCTCTGGTAAAACATTTACCATGGCCAATGTGATACAGCAGGTGAAAAAACCTACGCTGGTACTTACGCACAACAAAACCCTCGTAGCGCAGCTGTATGGCGAGTTCCGCAGTTTCTTTCCCGACAATGCAGTGGAGTACTTCGTATCCTACTATGACTATTATCAGCCTGAGGCATACCTGCCTGTTACCAATACATACATAGAGAAAGACCTCTCTATCAATGAAGAGCTGGAAAAGCTGCGCCTCAGGGCTACAACAAGCCTGCTCAGTGGTCGCAGCGATATTATAGTAGTGGCATCGGTATCCTGTATATATGGTATCGGTAACCCTACAGAGTATGCTAACAGTATCATACGGCTGCAGCGGGGCGATAATATAGGGCGTAATCATTTTCTGCACCGGCTCGTAAATTCATTATACAACCGCAGTCAGGGAGAGTTTTCGCGGGGTACATTCCGTGTTAATGGCGATACGGTAGATATAAATCTGCCTTATGTGGACTACGGATATCGCATCACCTTCTTTGGCGATGAAATAGAGGAGATAGAAAGTTTTGAGACAGATACCGGCAAGCGTATAGGCACTATGGATACGGCTGCTATTTTCCCTGCCAATCTGTATGTAGCGCCTACCGGGCAGATAGGGCAGATAATGCATGAGATACAGGATGAGATGGTAGCGCAGGAGCAGTATTTCAAAAGCATCGGTAAGTTCATAGAAGCCCAGCGTATTCGCGAGCGGGTATCTTATGACCTGGAAATGATACAGGAGCTGGGCTACTGTAGTGGTATTGAAAACTACTCCCGTTTTCTGGACCGCCGCCAGCCTGGCACAAGACCATTCTGCCTGCTGGATTATTTCCCCGATGATTTTCTGCTGGTTATAGATGAGAGCCATGTTACCATACCGCAGATAAGTGGTATGTATGGCGGTGACCGCTCCCGTAAGATGAATCTGGTGGACTTCGGCTTCCGCCTGCCATCTGCACTGGACAACAGGCCGCTAAACTTCTATGAGTTTGAAGGGTTGCTTTCTTATGTGGTGTTTGTAAGCGCCACCCCCGGCAATTATGAGCTGGAGAAGAGTGGCGGGGTAGTGGTAGAGCAGATAGTACGCCCCACAGGCCTTATAGAGCCACCAATAGAGGTACGCCCGGCTGTAAATCAGGTAGATGACCTGCTGGATGAGATAGATAAGCGTGTGAAGGATGGCGGCAGGGTCCTGGTTACTACGCTCACGAAGCGTATGGCTGAAGAGATGGACAAATACCTGAAACGCATCAATATTAAGTCGCGCTACATACACTCTGAAGTAGATACGCTGGAAAGGGTGGAAATATTAAGGGATCTGCGTCTGGGTAATATAGATGTCCTCGTAGGGGTAAACCTGCTGCGTGAGGGGCTGGACCTGCCCGAAGTATCGCTGATGGCCATACTGGATGCCGATAAAGAAGGCTTCCTGCGCGATGAGCGCTCCCTTACTCAGATGGCGGGCCGCGCTGCACGTAACGTTAACGGACTCGTTATATTCTATGCCGATAAGATAACGGACAGTATGCGCCGTACAATGGATGAAACAGACCGCCGGCGGGAGAAGCAGATAAAGTATAATACAGAGCATGGCATAGTGCCTAAGACCATAAGTAAATCTGTGCAGGAGATAATGCTGCAGGGTTCCGTGCTGGATATAAAGGGCTATGATGAGAAGAGCCCGTATGCTGTGGCCGATACTCCCGTATCGGTGGCGGCAGAGCCGGCAGCAGAGTACCGTACCGTGGCACAGCTGGATAAAATAATAACACAGACCCGCAAGGCCATGGAAAAGGCAGCTAAAGAGCTGGACTTTATGGAGGCAGCACGCCTGCGCGATGAACTTTTCAGGTTGCAGAAAGAGCGGGAGGATATGAAATGATGCAAAGTGGATATTGTGTGAACGGTGCAGCACGGCTTTACTTTCCCGTGGCAGGATGCGTTATTAAATACCGTAGTTTCGCTGTATGAATTATCTGGCACATGCATACCTCTCATTTGGCAACGGTGATATACTTACCGGTAACATGATAGGTGATCATGTAAAAGGACGTCTGGCTCTGGACCAGTTTCCGCCTGATATTCGTAAGGGGGTGGAGCTGCACAGGAAAATAGATGACTTTACCGATCATCATCCTGCCGTAAGCCGGGCCAAATTACTTTTTCGTGAAGATTACGGGCTATATAGCGGTGCTATTACAGATGCCGTTTTTGATCACTTTCTGGCCAGCGACCCTAAGTACTTTGCCTCGGCCGATGCATTGATGTCCTTCACTCAGGATACATACCGCCTGCTGGATGAGCGTAGTGAGCATTTCCCATCTGCATTTGCGGCTTACTTCCCACACATGCAGGAGCATAACTGGCTATATGGCTATCGTAGTATGAAGGGTGTAGAGCGCTCCCTGGGGGGATTACAGAGACGGGCTGCACACATGCCGCCATCAGATAAAGCATATGCTTCCTTTGTGGCGGGATACTATACGCTCAACCAATGTTACTATGAATTGATAGATGATGTGGTTAAATTTGTAAAAGCTGAATCATAAAGAGAACTGAATCATAGTTCCTTATATATTCCCCCTCGCTATTATTACTTTTTAACTTTTGAAATTCTGTAACAAACTGTAATTTTCGGCCCAGCTAATGACAATGAAACTGAAGCCTACATATCTGAGTCTGGTGTGCGTGTGCCTGTTGGTTATCGCCTGTCATTCGCCTGTGCAGAATGCCTCAGCGCGTACACCCGGTTTTGACGACCCCAAAAGAGTTGCTGCCAGCACACTTATTTATGATACCCTCAGTGAAGCATCCCGCGATATTATTGCCCGCCTCGATGCCTATTATAAAGGACAGGTAAGGGCCGGGTTCAACGGGGCCGTGCTGGTGGGGGTGAAAGGGAAGATTGTGTACGAGCGCTATTATGGATACAGCGACAAGAAGAAGAAAATACCGCTCGCTTTCAATTCTTCCAGCCAGCTGGCATCGGTATCAAAGACATTTACCAGTGCGGCTATATTGTATCTGTATGAGCACAAGTTGCTGAATATTGATTATCCGGTACAGCACTATATTAAGGAGTTCCCATACAAGGGTATATCGCTGCGCATGCTGCTCAATCACCGCTCTGGCCTGCCAGACTATACCAAGTGGGTGCCGGTATATAATAAGGATACCCGCACACCTATCTCTAATGAGGAGGTGGTACGGCTCATGGCAAAGCATAAGCCTCGCATAGAGTTCAGACCTAACACACGCTTCAAATATTGTAATACCAATTTTGCACTGCTGTCCCGTATCATAGAGCTGGTATCCGGTATGAGTTATGCCGATTTTATGCAGCAGCAGATATTTGCGCCCCTGGGTATGACCAATACATTTGTATACGAGCCTGAAAAGGGAATGCCGGGAAATGCTACAGTAAGTTATAAGTTCAACTGGGTAAAAGAGCCTGATATGTTTGCCGATGGTGTCACCGGCGATAAGGGCATTTACAGTACGGTACAGGACATGTTCCGCTGGGACCAGTCGTTGTACAACAACTCCATACTCAGCAATGAGATGAAGGAGTTATCCTATGGCCCATGCTCATTTGAAAAGCCGGGTATAAAGAATTACGGGCTTGGCTGGCGTATGCTGTGCTATCCTAACGGCAATAAAGTGATTTATCACAATGGCTGGTGGCATGGCAATAACACCTCGTTTTACCGCCTCATAAAGGACAATATGACCATCATCATTCTGGGCAACAGGTTCAATAAAAATATTTACCGTCAGGCGCCTGTGATATATGGTATAGTGAAAGGGGTAGAGGCTAAGGGTTTTGACGATGAAGAGTAAGTATTTATAAGGCGCACGGCTTAGTATAAAAATAGTAAACCCGGGGGTGTTCCATGCCTCCGGGTTTTTATATAGGCAAAGGTGTATTTTTTCTTCAGACAGCCACAGTTTACATCATGTTGCCCGCCTGTGCCATCCAGATATACCACTTTCTGATATCCCGCTCCGTCATAGTCCTGAGAAAAGCTAAACTCCTGCATAATGCACTCGTCAGGTAAGGTAGAGCCTACTGCCGCGTCTATAGAGCGCTTCACCATCACCCCCGATACCTCATGACGGTGTATTGTCCATTTATCGTCTAAGCATCAGTCTTATTGCAGGCAGGTTGCTCTCCGGCAGAGCCCGCTTCATCTTCAAACTGACAGCCGGATATTAAATATATTTTCGCTAAAGCTCACCAACCATTTTTGGCCTCATTACCGATGATTACCACTTACCTGCGGTATGCAGTACGGTATCCTTTGCCATCTGCAGCATTTCCATATGGTCAAAAGCAAGAGCGGTAATGTCTTTTACATACACCCACTCTGCAGCGGCAGCGTCATCAGCACCGGCTACCTGCTGGCTGGCCTCATCGGCAAATGCGTAATAGGTGACTGTAATAGTGCGGCCCCTGCTGTCGCGGCCTACCCTGCCGAAAGTGTAGAGTTGTTGCATAGCCGATACCCTGAAGCCTGTTTCTTCTTCCAGCTCTCTGATGGCGGCTGTTTCCAGCTCTTCATCATCCTCTACAAAGCCACCTGGCAGCGCCCACATATCTTTATAGGGCTCGTTCTTACGTTTTATCAGCAGTAGTTTCAGGTCATCGCCACTGCCTGAGAATACCATTGCATCGGCAGCCACTTTAATGTTCTGTATCAGCATCAGCTACGCATTTTTGGGCTTATGGTCTTAGCCTATGGTATAATACACACAGGTAGTAACAAAGTTTCTGAAAAAGGGAATCCACGTTATCACGCCCAGCTGTCTGCGTGGCTGAAGCCCGAATTTATACTTGTATATAGGGTTGATAAGGAAGTGTTCCTTATACAGTATTTTCATGCCGCTGGCTTTTACTATACGCTCAAAACGCTCAATGGTTATCTGCGTATCTTTTATTTCCATCAGCTCCTTTATGGTTATTTCATGCTCGCCGGCCATTTTCAGTACACCCTTATAAAGAGGGCGTGGTAAAATATGATACCAGGGTATTTTACTTACCCACTTTGTACGGCATATCTGCTGGTGTCCGCCAAAGGGCATATACCATGGCGGGAAGCCAAAAAATATCTGGCCACCGGGGCGCAGGAAGTTTTTCAGATAGGGTACAAATGCCTCCTGGTCAGGTACGTGTTCTATTACGTCCTTCAGGATAATGATGTCAAATGCGCCCTTGTATTGCTGCAGAAAGTCGTCGTCGTAGATATTCTTCAGCAGTATGTTGGCTTTGCCGTCTGCCACATAAGTACTCAGGAACCCTTTGGCCAGGTCTATACGCTCAGGAGCCAGGTCTACCCCCGTACATTTACAGCCACGTTCCAGAAATGGCACCAGTACACCGCCTTCGGCAGTGCCTACTTCAAACACTGTTGTATCGGCAGTAATGGTCTTGGTCCGTTCTATGAACGGAACCACATAGGTGCGGGAGTTATCTACCTGCTGATCGAAGCGTACTTTATCGTCCAGATGCTGTTTAAGGGCCAAAGCGAAAATTTGCGGGTAAATTTACTCTCTGTGCGCCAATAACCCGCACAGAATACTGAATATTTTGATGTGTCTGCATCTGAGGTCTTATTAAATTTGTACAGCCGCAACGTTTTTAAAACTATTATATGCCATCCAGCCAGCTTCATTTTACACTTATACAGACTGATATACAATGGGAAGATAAAACAGCAAACCTGACTCATTATGAGTCACTGCTGAATGCTATATCCGGTCCGCGGCACGTGGTTGTATTGCCAGAGATGTTCAGCACCGGCTTCAGTATGGCGCCTGAAAGGCTGGCAGAAAAAATGGACGGCAATGCCGTACAGTGGATGGCGGCGATGGCTGCAAAACACAGGTGCATTCTTACCGGAAGCCTTATTATAGAAGAGGATGGCAATTATTACAACCGTATGCTTTGGGTGCAGCCCGATGGGCATATCGGGTATTATGATAAGCGGCACCTTTTTGGCTTTGCCGGTGAAGACCGGCATTACCATGCCGGTGATACACGCATGATAGTACAGGTAAACGGATGGCGCATTAATCTGCAGGTATGTTACGACCTGCGCTTCCCGGTATGGGCACGTAATGCAGGCGATGCTTATGATGTGCTGCTCTACGTAGCTAACTGGCCACAGCAGCGCAGCCTGGCATGGAAAACACTGCTGCAGGCGCGCGCTATAGAAAATCAGTGTTATGTAGTAGGGGTAAACAGGGTAGGCACAGATGCAAAGGGTAACAGCTACAGTGGCGACAGCAGCGTATTTGACCCTTTGGGCGAGCCGCTGTGGCAGCATGCACATACGCAGGCTGTGCATACCATAACGCTGGATAGTGATACCCTGCAGCAGGTACGCGATAAACTGCCTTTCCTGCGCGATGCTGATAAGTTTATACTTACCTGAGCCACTGCGTAATTTTATTTGTTTTATATATGAGTATTCCTTAATTTCGATAAAACCCTGTCTGCCGGAAGTAACGGATATTTTCTGAGTTCTCTGTTCATGTCAGGGTTTCCCCGATAGCGCTTTTTTTCCTTAACCTTAAATAGCTATTTGTATGAACAAACTATTCACCCTTTTTATCTGTCTCATTTGTTTCACCTCCTATGGAAGAAACAAGACCCTTACCAAACTTGCAGAAGTAAACAGTTGCTGGAATGAGCAGAATGACATCAATGCAGACGCATTGCCCGGCTGGTATGACCGCAGCGGGCACGAATGGATAAGAACCCATCTGATGCTGGTGGAGCGTACACTGCGCGCACGCGATATGAGCCACCTTACACCGCAGCAGGCACGTTTGCGTACAGAGAGCCTCAATGATTTACATGAATACTGGCAGACCGGCAATTTTCCCGTCAATGATTTGTACAATTATCGTACTCCCATTTTCATAGATCGCTACAATAATTTCTGTGCGGTAGGCTATCTGCTCAAAGCATCAGGTTATGAGCATGTATCGCGCATGATCGCTGCTGGGACCAATCTTGCCTATGTGCGGCAGATGAAATACAAAGAGCTGCCGGTATGGGCTACAGAGCATGGCTTTACAGTCGATGAGCTGGCGTGGATACAGCCCGGGTATCCGCCATCATACGGTTGTGCTGCCATCGGTACCGGGGTGAATGGTTCTGTGAGCGAACTGATGGCTGATGAAGCATCGGGCAGACTGTACGTAGCTGGCTCCTTTACACATGCCGATGGTACATTGGCAGTAGGGAATATCGCCTATGTTACAAAAACCGCGGGCGTATATACCTGGCATAATATGGGCGACGGAGTAGATGGGCCGGTTTATGCTGTAGCAAAGCTGGGTTCTGACATTTTTATAGGTGGCGCTTTCACTAATGCGGGTGGTGTAGCCGTTACCAACATTGCCCGATGGGACGGTAGTGCATGGCATGAGGCAGGTTGTGTTTACGGCACAGTGAGAGATCTCACCGTGTTTGAAGGGAAGTTATATGCAGCAGGCGACTTTTATGGTTGTGGTATTGTATCTGGTGGGTCAGCCTTTGCCCGGTGGGATATGGGTATGTGGCAGCCCGTAGCAGGGCTTACCGGTAAGGTAAATACAATGGAGGTTGTAGGCTCATCATTGATACTGGGAGGTGATTTTGACTATATGGGTACTCCCACAAATATCATCCGTTACGATGAGACTAATTCATTTCAGACTTTTACCACTGGCCTCAACAATGAAGTAAAGGATATAACGGTTATGGGAGATACTGCATATGCTGTATGCAGGCGCACACATGCTACAGATACAACAACCCTTGTCGTAAAACTTCGCGGTAATGAATGGGTGTCTTACTGGTCGTCAGGTTATGATTTATCGGGTTTTTATCCCGGTCGTTCCGGTGAATTGTCATTCAATACACTTTGTGCAGAGGGTGCCAGATTAAATGCCGGGGGCAGTTTTTCGTTTTCTCCTTTTGTGGGTACTATCGGAGCAAACTGCATTATGCTCAATGGAGATGATATGTGGCCCATTACAGATAGTACCGTCAATGTGATGACCCTGTTCGATGGAGATTTATACTTTGGTGGCGATTTCATTACCGGCAATGCCGGTGGCTGGGGGGGTAGTGTATCGCTTAATGGCATCGGTCGCAGGATATTGCCTGCGGGAATATCGGCAGGTCCTGAGGTAGAAAGCTCATTCTCGGTATATCCCGTACCTGCTGTGTCTGGCGCTTATATCAGTATCATGTCACCGTCTGTTACAGGACATTATTCATTGCAGGATATGAGCGGTCGTGAAGTAGGCCAGGGCATGCTCGGCAGTGCCGGAAAGATTCAGCTACCACAGCTTTCGGCAGGTATGTATATGTTGAAGGTGCAGAATAGTAGCGGCATTACAGAAACAGGTAAGATACTTGTAGCACAATAAATAGAACGGGCAGCAGCATCACTCATTGGTGCTGCTGCTCATATTCCTTCATCGTATTCACCAGATATTGTACATCACTCAGCAGCACTGCATTATACAGTGATGCTCTGAATGCCCCCGCATAGCGGTGCCCTTTAATGCCCGTTATATTCCGCTCCGCTGCCCATTGCAGGAATGCAGTTTCGTGTTCCGGCGTTATGGCCGTAAAGCATACATTCATCAGGCTCCTGTGTGCGGAATCTTTTACCCGGGGTATAAAAATGCTGCTGTTATCCAGGTAGTCATACAGTAGTTGCGCCTTTGCTTTGTTTTCCTGCACTATTGCAGCTATGCCCTTTTCCTTTGTCCATCTCAGCATAAGCAGCGTAGCATATATTCCCGCTATGTTGGCGGTATTCAGTACCGAGTTTTGTGCCACCTGCGCCATATAGCTGAGCATAGGTGGTATGTGGCGTACCTCTGTGCGTAGCATATCCTTATGTATTACGGCCAGTGCCACACCGGCCATACCCAGATTTTTCTGTGCCGCCGCATAGAACATTGCATACCTGTTATAGTCGCGGGTGCAGCTCAGTATATCGCTGCTCATATCAGCTATAAGGGGGGCAGTGGTAGTTGGAACATCTCCCCATTGTGTGCCATATATGGTATTGTTGGTAGTAATGTGGAGGTAGGCAGTATCAGCAGGCAGTTGCTGTGGCCACGCAGGCAGTGCGGCATAGCCGCTCTCTTTCGACGAGGCTATGATGCTGGCATTACCATAGTATGCCGCATACTCCATTGCTTCATGTGCCCACTGGCCGGTATCTATGAATGCTGCTGTTTTACCGTCAGGCAGAAAGTTCATCGGTACCATGCAGAACTGTAGCCGCCCGCCACCATGTAGGAACAGTACCTCATAGTCGTCCCCTATGCGGCACAGTTCCCTCACCAGTGCCTTGCTTTCCTCCAGTATGGCGGCAAACTCTGGTCCGCGATGCTGTAGTTCCGGCAGCGCTATGCCTGTTCCTTCATACTCCAGTGTCGCAGCAGCAAGTTGTTGCAGCACGCTCTCCGGCAGTATCGCCGGCCCCGGACTGAAGTTAATTTTTCTTTTCATGGTCAGATTCTTCCACAGTAGTTACGCCACCACTTACGGCAAACTTCATAGCCTCCCCTGCATTCATTTCTGTAACACGCCTGGTATCGTTGCGGTCCACCACTATTACCCAGCCCGATATTGCATAGGCATGTGGCATATATACTGCTACCTTGCCGGGCATACCCAGTGGCTCCATGTCTTTTTGTGTCAGAAATCCTATACGCCATACTTCCGGCGTGGTATTAACCCTCACCCATACCGGTTTATTGAAACGCTTCTTATCTCCTACAAAAGAGCTTACTACATCACGTATAGATGAGTAGATAAACTTAACACCCGGTGTATGGCTCATCAGATACTCGAAAGCATCAAACAGCCACCGCCCCAGAAAGAAACGGGTACCCAGATAGCCAATAGCTGTAATGGCTGCTATGATAAGCGGGAAACCCAGCCCCCTCGGTATGGCCCGGGAGGGTATAAGTCCGTCCACACTATCAAATATCACATATAGCAGATAGGCCGTGATGAGAATAGGGCTGATAAGAAGCAGCCCCTGAAGAAAGGAACGAAGGAGAACGGAAGCTATACGCCGCATGACACAAAAGTAAGTAAACTCATATACGGAATCATGTTACATTATTTCTGCCCGGTTGGGGGTAATGTATTGCTCCTGATTTTTTTTAATCTTTCTGTGGAGGTGTCCACTTGTTCAGTTGGTTCACACAGGCTGCTATATCCTTTGGTAGTGGCGACTCTACCGATATCATAGTGCCGTCCTCACGGGCAAATTCCAGCCGGTAGGCATGTAGTGCCAGTCTGCTCATCAGTGGCCGCTCCTCCTCCTCCTTTCCGGATATCCGGTATTTTCGTTTGATGTCAGACAGCAGGAAGGGTTTCCCATCGCCATAAAGCTCATCGCACGCCAGGGGATGTCCTATAGACTTCATATGTACACGTATCTGGTGTGTGCGGCCGGTATGAATCTGAAACTGCATAAGGGCATACAATGGCCACTGCTCTGCTACTTTATAGTCGGTAACAGCCAGTTTCCCTTTACGGGCCACTATCATTTTGCCATTGCCGGAGGGGTGCTCTGCCAGATAGTTTTCTATACGCCCTTCCTGTGGTACTACCACTCCCTTCACCAGACCAGCATAGAACTTATTTACATCCCGCTCCTGAAATGCTATGGACAGATAGCGGTGCGTAGCCTCGTTTTTTGCAAAACACAGTACGCCACTGGTATCACGGTCTATGCGGTGCACCACCCATACCTTGTGCCCCATCTGCTTTTCCAGCTCCTTATTCAGTGCCGGGATGGCATCGTTAAACCTGTCCGGTACTACCAGCATACCTGCTGGCTTATTCACTACCATCAGGTCATTATCTTCATACAGTATCTCTATCTTCATTTTGTAAGTTCTTCTTTCCATGCAGCCAGACACTCGTCCTCCTTCTGCCTCATTACTTTTTTGTCTGCTTCTTTCTTGTCTTTAAAGCCGCACAGGTGCAGCGCCCCGTGAAATATAACACGGTGCAGCTCTTCAGTTACAGGTACTTTATATTTGGCTGCATTATCAGCTATACGCTCTGTGCTTATGTATATCTCACCGGTTAGCTGTTCAGTCTTTTCGGTCAGGTCAAAGGTGATGATATCGGTAAGCGTATCATGATTCAGGAATTGCTGGTTCATCTCCAGCAGATGCGCATCACTGCAGAAGATATAAGTAAGCGATACCCGGGTAGTGCCGGGGCGGTATTGTGCCACTACACCATCCAGAAAGGCCGATAGCTTTCTCTTATCTTTCAGTCCCGACTTTACGTCCTGCTCATAAAATTTTGCCGGCATGCACGTGCAATTTCCGGCAAAGGTCGTATTAAAAACTGTTTTTTATACTACTACGGTCCTGTGTCAGTTTCTTAAGGGCTTGCCGGTAGTGAGTATGCTCTGCAGGCGTTCCAGTGTTTTTTTCTGTCCGCACAGGCTCAGGAATGCTTCCCGCTCCAGGTCCAGCAGGTACTGCTCACTTACTATTGACGCTGCAGTCAGGTCTCCGCCACACATCACATGTGCCAGTTTTTCGGCTATAAGCCGGTCATGATCACTTATATAGTTGCCGCGCCACATGCCGTGTACACCAGCCAGTAAGCCGCCCATGCCCCCACGGCCCTGTACTTTTATGTCAGTGCGTGGTGCAGGCTGTGTATAGCCCTGCTCCCACAGCAGTAAAGCCTTACGTTTTGCATCCGCTATGCGGCGGTCCACATTTACCGATATACCGTCATAGCCCGGGCGCAATACATAGTTCTCAAATGCCTCATGTGCCGAGGTCGATACTTTTGCGGTGCCTACGTTTATAAACAACTGTTGCAGGTAGTTCACCTCTATATCCTCTTTTATGTTCCGGTCGCCGGCCCGCACAGCCATTTCCTTGCTGCCACCACCGCCGGGAATGAGGCCTACACCCACTTCCACAAGTCCTATATAGCTCTCTGCTGCAGCCTGTACAGCATCAGCGTGCAGGCATATTTCACAGCCGCCGCCCAGTGTCAGGCCATGTGGTGCTACCACTACAGGTATACTGCTATACCGCAGCCTCATGGTAGATGCCTGAAACATACGTACGGCAAGGTCCAGCTCGTCATACTCCTGCTCCACGGCATACATGAATATCAGACCTACATTGGCCCCTGCGCTGAAGTTAGCGCCGCTATTGGCCAGCACCAGTCCGTGAAACTGCTCCTCGGCTTTGGTTACGGCTTTCTGCATACCATCCAGCACCTCTCCTCCTATAGTATTCATTTTGGTGTTCCAGCTAAAGGCCGCAATACCATCTCCTATATCATACAGCTTACAGGCACTGTTTTTCCATACTACATTATCACTTAGCTGCTCCAGTATTATGAATGAGCCACTACCCGGCACCGGCCTATAGCTTTTGCTTTGCTGGTCATAATAGAGTTTCTTTCCGTTCTCCGTTTTGTAAAAGGTAGTTATGCCCGCAGCCAGCATTTCATCTATCCATGGTGCTACATGCATACCTGCCTCTTTCATCTTACCCAGCACCCGCTTCACACCCAGGGCATCCCAGCTTTCAAATGCGCCTATCTCCCACCCAAATCCGGCTTTGAGAGCGTCATCTATTTTATATAGCTCATCACTTATTTCCGGTATACGGTTAGATATGTAGGCAAACAGCAGGTGATGAAACTGACGGTAGAATGCCCCGGCCTTATCGCCCCCGCTATACAGTGCCACAAGACGCTGTTTGAGGTCATCAATTGGTTTGGCAGCTTCTATAGTGGCAAACTTTGTCTTTACCTTAGGGCCATATTCCATGGTTTTCAGGTTCAGCGTCAGTATCTCCTTTTTTTCGCCCTTTACTTTTTTATAAAACCCCTGTCCCGTTTTATCGCCCAGCCATTTGTTGGCCAGCATGGTATCTATAAACGGTGGTACGGTAAATATATCTTTTGCCTCATCATCAGGCACATTGGCAGGCAGGTTTTTCGCTACCATTACCAGTGTATCCAGCCCCACCACATCGCCGGTGCGGAACGTGGCCGATTTTGGCCGCCCCATGATGGTACCCGTAAGTGAGTCTACTTCATCTATGTTCAGGTCCAGGTCCTGCATAGCTTTGAATACTGCCATGAAGCCAAACACACCTACACGGTTAGCTATAAATGCAGGTGTATCCTTACATACTACCGTACTCTTACCCAGATGGCGGCTGCCATAGTCCGAGAGAAAATCTATTACTTCAGGTTTAGTATCCGGCCCGGGTATTATCTCCAGCAGGCGCAGATAGCGGGGCGGATTGAAAAAGTGAGTGCCGCAGAAGTGCCGGCGAAAATCTTCGCTGCGCCCTTCATTCATCAGCCGTATAGGAATGCCCGATGTATTGGAGCTGATAAGGGTACCGGGTTTCCGGTACTGTTCTATTTTCTCAAAAAGCTGTTGTTTTATATCCAGCCGCTCTATTACCACTTCCATTATCCAGTCGCAGTCGGCTATGCGGTGCAGGTCGTCGTCTATATTGCCGGTCGTTACCCGTGCAGCTACATTGCGGGTATACACTGCCGATGGTTTACTCTTCAGTGTAGCCTGCAGTGCGTCATTGACTATACGGTTACGCACCTGCTTGCTTTCCAGGGTTAATCCTTTTGCTGTTTCAGCATCTGTAAGTGCGCGTGGCACAATGTCCAGCAGCAGCACCTGCACACCTATACCTGCAAAATGGCACGCTATACGCGAGCCCATTACCCCACTGCCTATGATGGCTACTTTTCTGATACTTCTGTTCATCTTTATCCGCCTGCTTTAGTCAGTGTAAGTTACCACATTTCACCGGCATTATTCTTTACCATTGTCAGGATTCATGCATGGTAAAATAATGTTAATAGCCCTCCCGTACTCATGTAGCCTGTATCATACTATTATATATTTGTATCTGTTCACCATCTGCCACGCTATGCCACTCAACCGGAAAATACTTGTGCGTACCATACTGGGTGCGTTGTCACTATCGCTTACATACGTTGCTTTCCGCAGCGATATGAATTATATGCAAAGCGGGCTGGGTAAGCCTGCCGCAGATAGTATATTCACTACTAAGACGGTATATAAAACTATCCTCTGCACCGACAGTGCCGATCTCCTGGGTTTTGAACTGCACAAGCGTTACATAAGCAGTGGTGGCAGTACCCGTACAGAATATAATGTGGTGATGCGTGCGCTGGACCCCCGCATAGATACCTACAAAGCCTACTGCCGCGATATCTTTAACGACCTTATTGCACAGGCAGCTCCCGGCGCGTCCATAGTGGTAAATGTTTTTGATAGCTCAGAGGCATACGCCTCTTATGCAGAACAAGGTGCCCCTGGAGCATTACTCCCCGAGCACCTTGTTGCTACTTATGAACGCACCCCCTGCGATAATGGCACTTACTGCAAAATCACATACTATCCCTGGTCAGTTACAGTCCTGCGCGAGACGGAGGGTTGCATTTAGAGTTTTACCAGCTTTCCTGAAAGGATGGTAGCGCCTGCTTTTAGTTTTACTACATAGATACCTTTTGCAAGGCCCGATACAGACTGTACATAGTCACCGGCGCTTTGCATACCCGCATCTGTGTGTGCCACTACTTTTCCTGTCATATCACATACATCCAGTGTTACCTGCTGCGTAGCGGTCAGGTGGTAATAGATGCCTGTGCCTTCGGTAGCAGGGTTAGGGTAGATGTTCATGTATGCTTCGTTGCCCGGGGTAAGGGTTGTAACACCGGTGCTGCTATAGGTCACGAATAGGGAAGAGCCTCCATAGGAGCTGGTACTGCCGCCTGTACACACCGTGCGCACCTGAAACTCATAGGTAGTACCGGCAGCAAGACCCAATACAGTTACGGTATTCGTTGCCGACGATGTAGTAAGCCATGTAGAGGTGCCTGCTATATGATAGCGCACCTGATACAGGGTAGCGCCGGGCACTGCTGCCCAGCGTAGCACGGCCGATGTCGTGGCTACTGATAGCACCGGAGGCATAAGCGTACCGGGAGCTGTACAGGTAACAGGGGCTGGAGATGCCAGTGTGGTGAATGTGTAAGGGCTGCTGTAGGCGCTGGAGCCTGAGCTGCACAGTACCTGCACCTGATATTCATATGAGGTATTGGTAAGAAGCCCGCTTATTGTAAGGGTATTGGTACTGGCAGGAAGTGTGGTCCACACAGTAGTGCCGGCTTCACGGTACTGCACATTGTAGCCTGTAGCGCCTGAGACCGCTACCCATGAAAGTACAGCAATATCGGTATCTATGGCCGATATAGTAAGCCCTGATGGGATAGAGCATGGTGGTGCAGGAGTGGTGAATGTGGCCGGGCTGCTGTAGGCACCTGCGCCTGCTACACATACTGCCTGTACTTCAAATTCATATATGGAAGCTGGCGTAAGGCTGGTGAGTGTTATGGTATTGCTGGCCGATGATGTTGTACTCCATGTAGTGGTACCTGCTATCCTGTAATGAATGGTATAGCTCACCGCACCCGAAAGTACCGCCCATTCCAGAATCGCGGTGCTCGTTGTTACTGATGTGGTAGTAAGCCCGAAAGGAGTGCCGCACGATGCAGTAGTACATGCAGGCATAGGGGTAAGCGTACCACCCATGTCACTGTAGTTTTCTTTAAAAGACTGATAGTATATATTGGCAATGGTATCATTGTGAATGATGAGCGTATTTTCGTCATTCTTAGTCTCTGCTGCATTGGTCCAGTTATGTGACCCGGTTAGTACCAGCGGGTCCGAGCAGGTATTGGATGGGTCCACCGTCATCATCTTGTTGTGGTAGATGACAAATCCGGTATGCGTTTTTAACAATGAACCCAGGCCGGCCGTTAGGATGGGGTAGGCTGGTGATGTAAGTGTGCTGTTCTCATCTACTATACCCGGTGTATATACGCCTGCTGTGTGCCGCGATACAATGGCCGATGCATCAGCAGCCATAGTAAATGTAAACATGCCAAAATAAAGGTCGGTGTTGGCCGAGTTAATTGCTGTCTGAATGTGTGCGTCTGTATGGTCACAGGGGCTGAAGTAGAGTTCTACTGTCTTGCCGCCAATGTGAAATATATGTCTTCCAAGGTCGGTTTTGTTGGGGCCAAACTTTGATAAGGCCGGATTAGGATAGCTCCCTGTATCACCCCACATCATGTTGAAGTGATCCAGATAAGCATGGGCCAGTGCCGAATCCTGAATGAATATCGTGTTGTTATAATCATTGTTGAACTGATTCACACCCCATACTGTCGACCCTGTAGATACTACTGCATCCATCGGGTCGTCAGACATTGCATCTATGATTACAACCTTGTTATGCATCAGACCATAAGTACTGGTTGTAGGGCTGGCTAGTGTATGCACCGCAGTATCCAGCAGGGCTATACCTGTGTTGGATTCATGTCCGTCATATATCCACCTTACGCGCACACCCCTTGCTATGCAGGCATTGATAGCATCGGCTATGCTGGAGTAACCCGTACTTTGGTTGTAGTTATACTGTGCAATATCCACTGTAAATTTGGCACGGTTCAGGTATGCAATGAGCGTATCTGCCATCGCATTATTGAGGTATATGGCATACTCGCCTGTAGATACGCTGGTATCTACAGGTCTGTTAAAGTATACTGCCATGCGCCCGCTTGAAGCAGAGGCTACAGTAGCAGCACTTGTGGTGAAAAATGTACTTGCGCTGTATCCGCTGTTGCCCGATGTACACACTGTTTCTACCTCACATTCATATACGGTACCGGCTACCAGACTGGAAAGAATCGTAGTAGGGCCTGCTGCGCCGGTAAAATTCCATGTGCTGCTTCCGGTAGGCCTGTAGCGTACATTATAGCTGAGTGCCCCCGGTATGGCGCTCCACGCAAGCGTGGCCGATGAAGATGTAACCAGAGTTGCCGTAAGGCCGGGTGGTATGGCACAGGTAGCAGACGTGCTCACGCTGCCGTCAATAACGACATTCAGCAATTGTAATGTGCCGCTGGCACTGGCAGCGCCAAAGCCATACAGACGCAGGCGTAAATCCAGTGGTGCCGGTACAGATACCGATGTGGTCCATGAACCCGGTGCAGTCATTCCACAGCTGCCATCGTTGGGCAGCATGTTTATACCCTGGTCTATCCAGGTGATACCCCCATTGGTACTATATGCAAAGCGTACAAAATCAGGTCCAGAACCGGAGCGGCGCATTTCTGCAGAGAAACCCGTTACATTGAGCGTAAATCCTGCATCCGGTGTTACAGTCACTTCCACGGCTGGCAGGCCGGTGTTATATACTGTAGCCGATGTAAATGCAGATACGGTAAGACCGCTCCCACAGGGGGCTCCTGGCGTAGCCGCACCGTTCACCCGTGTCATTGGTGTCCCGGTAGCATTGGTGGTCACCATATTCAGCGCACCGGAAACATCATTGGTATAACTAAGAATCTGTGCATTTGCACTATGTGTTATAATGCAGATTGCAGACAAAAAGAACAGAGCACGAACAGTAGCGCCCCACGACTTGTGAAAAGTTGTCATTGGCTTGAGGTTAAACGTACAAAACAACCGCATTTTCAGGAAAATATTGCATTAAATTCCCGTGAATGAGTATGTCAGAACATGTAAAGATATAATGGAAACAGTATTTATGAAGCAGATATGAAAAGTAAAGTGATTATAGGTAGGCAGTAGTGCGTAGCGTATTTATGAGCTCCCCCAGTGTTTCTTCCAGTTTTTCTGGTTTTAGCTCGCATTCCCACAATACAATTACCTGCCACCCTGCATCTTTTAATGCTTTCGTAGCCTTGCTGTCATTGGCTTTGTTGGCATTTATTTTATTGAGCCACCACTCTGTCCGGGTTTTGGGTATCACAAAGTAGCGGCAGCCATCATGCCCATGCCAGAAACAGCCATTTATCTGTATCACAGTTTTGTAACGCGGCAGCACAATGTCAGGCTTTCCCGGCAGGTCTTTTACATGCAGCCGGTAGCGGTACCCATGGGCATGGAGGTATTTGCGCACCAGTATTTCGGGTTTTGTATCCTTACCCCTGATGCGGCTCATATTGTAGCTGCGTACTGCTTTGCTGTGTACATCAGCCATTGGCTTATTGTTTTATTGTCAGGCTAATGCCGGTTCTGTTACTGCTTCCACTGCCTCTATCCACTGGCAGAAGAATTTATTTTCTATCGCACATACATCTGCAGCTATACGCTCCCACTCGGGGTGGAACACCGTAAGCATTTTCTGCATTTCTTCCAGGTGTCCTTCTTCTTCTGCTATGATAGACTTTACATTCACTTTTGAGTTATGGCGGGTAAGCGCATCCTGGTATATGCCATACAGCATATCGGCACGTACTTCTATAGAGTAGGTAACAAGCAGGTAAGCGCCATGCATCATTTCCCGGCTGGTAAGTCCCATTTTTTCTTTCAGGTACCTGCATGCCTCCACATCAAGACGGTTCAGATATTGGTGCGTATACGTAGGTGCCAGAAGGTATTGAGCGCTATAGTCAGGGCATGCTTCCGGGTCTATTTTTCCTATCAGCTTTTTCAGATAGTAAGCATGGCGGGCTTCTTCAGCAGCATGTTTCAGCACAATGATGCCGGTATGTATAGGGTCTTCGTACCTGGATATCTTACGTGCGCCGGTATTCTCCATTATAGAGAGGCTGTTGAGCCACCGCACATGCAGGTCGTTGTTCTGTACTATTCTATCGGTAACTTTTGCCAGTATCTTATGTGCATCCATTGTGGCGACAAATTTAACCCCTTATCACCAATTGACCACCCCCTACAGCATGTTACTTACAGTTTATTGACGATACTGACTATATTTGTCCGCAGCCGGCATACTACCGGCAGTGTGCATTTTCCCCATGGCCGGAGGCATTTACAGCAAGTTAAGAAGAATCACCAGCGATCATAATTACTTCCCCGAAATAGACGGGATAAGGTTTCTTGCCATTATGCTGGTACTGTTTTTTCATGGTTTTTCTTATCTGAATGTAAAGTCAGATACCATACATGCAGCTGCCGAAGGACATGCATTAATAACGGAATTTCTGCTTAACGGTGACCGGGGTGTGGAGCTGTTTTTTGTATTAAGCGGGTTTATACTTTGCCTTCCGTTTGCCCGGCAGTATATAACCGGTGGTAAGCCGGTAGAGCTGAGGCGGTATTATTTGCGCCGTGTTACCCGGCTGGAGCCTCCCTACTTTATTGCCATGACAGGCATTATGCTGCTGCAGTTGCTCATGCATGTACGCCCTGCGGCTGAGCTTTTACCCAGCTGGCTGGCATCGCTGGTGTATTCACACAATATCATATTCAGGCATACGCCACTCATTACCGTTGTGGCATGGTCATTGGAGATAGAAATACAGTTTTATGTTTTGGCGCCGGTATTGTTCAGGGTACTGAAGCTCACGGCTGCCATACGCCGGAGTATTCTCTTATTGTCTATTGGGGCTATGGTTACTATTCAGGCCATATGGCCCGCCCCCGAAGATTTGCTGAGTCTTTATGGTTTTTTGCAATACTTTCTCACAGGTATACTACTGGCCGACCTCTATGTTACAGATACCGCAAAGCAGCTTTTTAACTCTCGCAGCATGGCGGTAGTATCACTGTTATGTCTCCTGGCTATCGCATTTCTCCCTCTTAAAGGCAAGCTTGAGTCTGCATCCGGCGCGGGTGAGTTTTGGGCAAAACTGATTTTCCCCTACGTAATAGGACTGTTTTATTACACTATACTGCGGAATGATGTTGTAAAACGCACCTTCTCTATTGGCTACATTCCTATTATAGGCGGTATGTGCTATTCCATATATCTGCTGCATTATCCCATTATTTCTGCAGTAGGTCGTTACACGCAGCATTGGCACTTTACAGGCTCGTTTGTGGTAGATATTATTATTCACCTGTCCCTTCTCACCATACCTGTATTACTCATATCCGCCATTTTCTATAAATATATAGAGCGGCCGTTTATGTCAGGTAAGTGGTTGAATATGTTATTGAGGGAGCCTGTAAAGAAAGATTGATACTACATCTTTATTACATTGCTCTGCTCACTCTCATTCCACAGGCGGTCCAGCGCAGTTACTACATATACACAATTACGTCCCTTACCGGCTGGTATCTTGTATTGTTCCCCCTGCTGTATAGACATTATATGGTCGTTGCGCTCCAGGTCTATACTTTCCTCATTGTCAAACCGGTATACAACATAACGTAATGGCTCCTTTTTAGGGTTATCAGTATGCCATTCCAGTTTCCCCGATGCATGTTTTACTAAAGGCGCTGCAGGTGCCTCATCATCTATCCATGGCATAGTAGGCACCAGGGCAGGATACCGCGCATAGTCATTTTGCAAACTGTCTTTAACAGGAGCCTTTATTTTGTCAAAGCAGGACGAGCTGTAAAAAGAATAGCCGGAGTTAGGGCATTTGCCTCTTATGTCCCGCAGCTGCCACATAAGCTCTTTGGCGCTGGCCCATGGGCCGCTTTTGGCATTGGTCATACGGTATAGACCCAGCCCATAATATACATGACGTTTATAGCAATGCTCATACCACCATGGCTGCAGTACAGAAAATGGTGCCGCTTTATGATTATGCTCCCAGTATAGCTGCGGCATCATATAGTCCACCCAGCCTTTTTCCAGCCACATGAGCACATCAGCGTAGAGGTCGTCATAGTTGGTTTGCCCTCCTTTGGTATCAGAGCCTTTAGGGTCTTTTGATTTGTTGCGCCATATACCAAAGGGGCTGATGCCGAACTTCACCCATGCCTTTTCATGCTTAATGCTGGTACTGAGCAGGGATACAAGGCGACTCACGTTCTCACGGCGCCATTCTTCTTTGTCAGTTCCCTTGCCATATTTCGCATAGCTCTTACCATCAGGAAAATCTTTGCCCGGCACCTTGTATGGGTAGAAATAATCGTCCATATGTACGGCATCTATATCATACCGTTTTACCACATCGGTAATTATATCTATTACATAGTCGCGTGCCTCAGGTATTCCCGGGTCCATGTACGATTTGCCACCGTAAGACAGTATCCAACCCGGATGCGTATGTGTTACATGGTTTTTCGGATTAGGATTCTTTTTGCTGTCCATCAACACCCTGTATGGGTTGAACCACGCATGAAATTCCATATTACGCTTATGTGCCTCATCTATCATAAACACCAGCGGGTCATAGTATGGGAAAGGTGGCTCACCCTGGCGGCCGGTAAGATAGTGGCTCCAGGGTTCTTTTTTTGATGCATACAGCGCATCGCCCACCGGGCGTATCTGCACTATTACTGCATTACAGCCTACTGACTGCAGTACATCCAGCTGGTGAATAAACTGCTGTTGCTGTTCTATAGCTGGCAGGCCGGGTTTGGTAGGCCAGTCTATATTGGCCACAGTGGCTATCCACGCCCCTCTGAATTCACGCTTGGGAGATTGTGCAAAGACTGATGTGCATAAAAAAACGATACCTGCAAGTAGAAAACTGAATTGCTTCATCATAATTCGGATGTTTCCTGAGGTGAAAGTACCACTTTCGCAGCAACCTGCAATTGATTTGTTAACAGGCGCAGAGATGCAACACAACAGGAAGGGGAACGGTTTATTATAAAAATAAACGAGGCGCATGTTTATGCGCCCCGTATAAGTATGGGGAGTACCCGTTAGGGATACTAATTGTTGGGAGTAGAGGTTACGTAGCTGGCAGAAATAATGCCATTTACGAAACGAACACCGGCAAGAGACTCAATAGTATTGATATCTACCTTGTGATTTGCCAGATTATCTTTTTCATTATAAGGCTCTAAGTTGTGAAACTGGTAGCACAGATATTCGTCTGTACTTGGTATGTATATCACCTTCCAGCACCACTCAGGTACTATCACGTTATGATTGTAACCTATCACCCAGTTACGGCCCACAGTACCTGCGAAAACCTTCACTTTCTTGTACTTTTTAGCTTTCAGCATTTCTTTCTGATGCAGTTTCTCCCACAGAGACTGGTACAGATTAGAAGGCATAGGCATGATGTTCGTAAAGTAATAGCTTTCTGCATACGCATCCTTATCACAGTTATTCTCATTAGGCGCCATCATATGACCCTCTTCAAACAAGGTAGTCTTGTAGTCATTTACGAGGTTGGTTGCCTCAGGCAACTGAGGGTCTTCTGCCAGCTTAATGGTATGGTCTCCCTTCAGCTTGGAGCAGTTAAACATGTCCGGAGTAAGAGAATAGATTACCAGTACCGGAATATGTTGCGATTTAGAGAAATACGAGGTATAGTTGATGTTCCTTACCTTAACAATATCCTGCGCATGGCTTTGTGAGCCAATTGCCAACAGTAATACCGTAAAAAGTTTCGCGAATAATTTGAAACTATTTTTTTGCATATGAGCCTTTTGTCAGGTTAGCAAATTTATACAAGAAATGGCTTGTTCAGCGATAAAAATATGACTTTCGCCCGATATTTTATAATAAAAGCGGGATTTTTACGACTTTAATATATGCCCCCTCCAAAATCGCCATATTGTGGTGTTGGGTGTCATTCCGCAGGTGCATGGTCTGATGACCCGGATTCCGGTAATTTTATAAAGAAGGTAGTACCCTTATCCTCAGTGGAATCAAACCATATGCTTCCCTTCCAGAACTCTATAATCTTACGGGTCATTGCCAGTCCCAGCCCCGTACCTGACGACTTGGTAGTAAAATATGGCTGGAATATACGTTGTGCTATATCTTCAGGTATACCCTTCCCATTATCTGCAATGGCAATTGTCAGGCACTCATCAGCTCGGGTGAGGCGTACATCTATCAGTCCGTGACGTTCTTCGGGTATTGCCTGCTTGGCATTTTCCAGCAGGTTGGTTAGTACCCGCAGCATCTGGCTGTGGTCGGCATATATGTGTGCTGGCTCATCGGGCAGCTCTAGCCGCACCGATAGGGTAGCCTCATTACGGTACAGCCCGGTAGCTACCGTTAGCAGTTCCCGTATATCCAGTATCTCAGGCTTTGCCTCGGGCATCCTGGCAAAGTTGGAAAATTCAGATGCTATATAAGAAAGGTTTTCTATCTGTTCTATTACCGATTCCGATACCCGCCGGGTAAGCTCTTTGATATTGGGCGCATCATTCTTTATAGCCTGTAGCAGGTACTGAATGTTTAGTTTCATTGGCGTCAGCGGATTTTTGATTTCATGCGCTACCTGGCGCGCCATTTCCCGCCATGCAGTTTCCCTTTCGCTGCGGGCCAGCAGGGCTGCATTTTCCTCCACCTTGTTCACCATATTATTATACTCTTTTACCAGCAGCCCTATCTCATCGTCATGAGGCCATTGTATACGCTCATTCCGTTGTAGGTTCAGCCGGGCAAACTGGTCTCTGATCACGTTGAATGATCCCGTCACCCACCGGGTAATGGACACCGTTATAAGGCTCGATAATAGAAATATGAACGCATACACATTCATCAGCGTTACCATGATGTTGGATAGCTGTACCCGCAGCTCTTTTTCTGATGAGAAGAAGGGTACATTAAGGTATCCCAGTGCAGAACCCTGCTCATCCAGCATCGGCTCGTAGGCCGATAGGTAGGAAAGCCCCGCCACATGCTCATCCTGTATCACTACCGATCTGCCACCCCTGGCCAGTTGATGATATGCATCCTGCCTCATAATTCTGGATATCAGTCCCTTCTGGTATATTTCTTCTTCCGAGGATGCAAACATATTGCCGTTATTGTCAAACAGGTTGATGTCTGTTTTCTGATTGGCCGCAAGGCTGGTAATATATTTTCTGAATGGCACAGATTGTGTCACAGAATCAAAACGTTTGTCATTATCAAATGCATGTGCCCCTGTCAGGTACTCCTGTACCGATCGTCTCACGGTTTGCATGGCGGTCTGCAGCCGGGTAGTATTGGAAGATTCATAGCGGGTTATGAAGTACCATGCAGTCACAATGCCTATCAGCAGAAACGATATAAATACAATACTCAGCATGGCATACTGTATACGGCGGCGTAGCGTAAGCTGCATATATTTTTCCCGCACTGTAGTACCGGCAAAGTAGGAAAGATACACCTGGTACAGCAGTATGATTACCGCCAGCAATACCTGTATGCTGAAGATGTAGGAGAATACCGTAATCGTCTCTATAAATGAGTTCTCCTCATGCACTACTACTATGGTACGCTTGTCCGATACGCGATACTGCAGCTGTGATGTCCCGTTCTCCTTTATGAAGCGGAAGTCCTGCCCGTCACTGGTATCAAATGTCAGGTAAGTAGCAAAAGGATAGTCTGCCGACTGACTTACAAGTCTGCCGTTGAGATAGGTGGCATATCGGTATTCACTTTCCTGACGGGCATTTTTACCTGCAGGTGGCATCAGCAGTTCCGGATACACGGTTTCAGCCGCCTGCTTTTTCAGGCTCAGGTCTATAAATACATAACCTATTTGCCGGTTTATGGTATCGCTGTACACCGGTATATAGGAAAGGTATGCATTGCGGTCAGGCAGAGATTCTTTGTAGAAAAGGTAGGGCGATCCCGTATGCATCGCATCTGTCTTCTGCCGTATGAGCGAAGCATATGTGGCAGAATCCCGGTTGAACAGAGGTCTGCCGTCGCGGCTGAAGAAATACACTGTAGCATCATATCGGGCTGCAGATGATGAAGCCAGATACAGGGAGTCAAACCTCCGGTTTATCATTTTACGTGCAGCATTGCCGGGGCTGGTAAAAAATGCCTTTATACGTGGGTCATGTTCTATGGTCGACGCTGTTTTGTCAAAGTCGTATTCCAGCACATTATCGCGGTGCGGTGCCAGCCGCTGCTCTACAAATGCTTTTCGCTCCTCATTCTCTTTATAAATGTTGAAATACTGCACAATGCCGGTAGCGAATGCACCTATTATCAATGCCCATGCCAGCATCTGTGGCTCAAAGAGGTCAGATACCATCTTCAGCTTTTCCACATCCAGCAATACAAGGAATAAGATAAGCCAGGCCAGCGTACACCAGTAGAATGCTTCATGATAGCAGTCGGCGGCAAGAAATACCACAATACCCATGAACAGCGTAGTGCCATATCTGCGCATCCTTTCAGGCTGCAGCTGCCGTAGCTGATAGTTGAACACATAGATGATCATGCATGAGATACCTGTAATCGCGCAGATCACCAGTAGCCCCAGTACGGTGTATATGTCTATAGAGTAGAACTGACTTACATCAAACGAAATACTGGAGTCCAGTACCAGACTCCGCACAATACCCACAAATAGCAGCATATATGCTACCATCGTTGCTGCAAGCACTGCGGGCAGCACACCGCGCAGCCTGCCTGCAGGCACATTGTCAAAGTAATGTTTATAAGGAGTATGCCGTGTTACAAATATTACCAGCCATAGCAGGCACAGGGTGTCTATGAACAGGTCACCAAAAGAGGGTAGCCACGAGCTGGATGCATATAGTAATGGAGAGAAAAACAACAGGGAACTCATATTGAAAGGAGGTCCCCATATAAATAGTAAGGTGCGTATGATAGTAATGATACCCAGTGTAGACAGAAAGCCTGCCAGCGACGATCTGTTTCGGGTAAAGTAGATAATCATCAGATGTATCCATGATATGCTTACCAGCACCGCTCCCGCCAGAAGGATGATAAATAGAGTGCCCGGCACCCATTTCTGCACATCGGCCGGTGTAAAAGAGAGTGTCATTACAGGCTGCCCGTCAGCCAGCGCCACAGTGTAGCTGCCGGGTACTGAGCTATCTGCAGGCAGCGCCCGCACGGTAGCTGGTATACGGGACGATGCCGCAAAATGAGAGTGCAGATATTCATTTTCTACAGGGTAGCGGTAGTATACCGGCAGCATCACCACCATCGTGCGGTAGCGGTAGCCGGGAGGTTTTACTTTACGTACCAGATAGGTGCCGTTTTCATAGGCCACAAGGCGGTATTTATCATTAAGACTGTCAATGCCCGATGGTAGTATCACATTGGTATTCCAGAATTGCAGGTAGTTATGCTCATATGCATATACATAGCATGGCAGGTTACCCAGGTCTTGTACCTCTTCCTGGGTGAGCGAGTCTCTGAACATGCGGTTCAGCAGGTCGGTATCAGCTTCCAGTTGTGCAAAGGCCGCTGCCCGCATGCGCAGGTCGGCGGTGATGGTATTGGTCATCTCACCCGGTTCAGAATACCGGTTCTGTGCATAGTAGTAATAGCCTGCTGTAGTCCACAGCAGCAGGCTCAGCAGGAGCCACCCCATGTATGGATACCGCCTGAACATATCAGCCCTTTCTTTCCTCAGCTTTTACTTCGTTCCACAATGCATCCATTTCCCACAGGGTCATATCATGCAGGTGCTTACCAGCCGCCGCAGCCTTATCCTCCAGCGCCCTGAAGCGTCTTATAAATTTCTGGTTGGTACGTTCCAGTGCATGTTCCGGGTCTACCTTTATAAAGCGGGCATAGTTGATGAGCGCAAACATTACATCACCAAATTCGTCTTCCATCTTATCCTGCTCGCCACTGGATACCGCCTCATACAGCTCCGCTACTTCCTCATCTACCTTGTCGCGCACCTGTGCTGTGTTTTCCCATTCAAAGCCCACCGTCTTTGTCTTTTCCTGTAGCCTCAGGGCTTTTATAAGTGCAGGCATGGATGCAGGTACACCCGCCAGTATAGATTTCTTTCCTTCCTTCAGTTTCAGTTTTTCCCAGTTCTGCTTCACGCCCTCCTCATCCTCTATTTTTACCGTGCTGTATATGTGCGGATGTCGGCTCACCAGTTTGTTACACACACCTTCTATTACATCATCCAGACTAAAATGACCCTGTTCCGCACCTATCTTGCTGTAGAATACTATGTGCAGCAGCATATCGCCCAGCTCTTCCTTCAGCCCCTGCCAGTTTTCGTTCGATATGGCATCCGTCAGCTCATAAACTTCTTCCAGCGTTTGGGGGCGCAGGGTATGTATAGTTTGCTTCTTGTCCCACGGGCACTGCTCACGCAGCTCATCCATGATGCGTCGCAGCCGCTCCAGCGAATTGTTGTATGACATAGTAGCCTAAAGGTAAGCAGAAAGCGGCTAGCTGCTATGTAATCCTTTATATGCAGGTATGGCTCATTGGGGTTTAAGAGGAAGCGATTCTTTTCTGTATCACACCCCTCCTGCTCACAATTAGCCATTCCCAAATGAAACTATCGTAACTTGTAGTGCATAAAGTGTCCGTTTATCCGGCCTGTATTATATAATAAGTGGCTTCTGGCCCCGGCAATAGTTAATAGTTATATAAGTGGATAGTCTGCAGCAGCAAATTTCAGAAATATGGGCCCACCCACTGGTCGGTAGGGGTATTACTATATCCATAGGCCTCACTGTTATATGGCTTATAGTAAAGGGTATACAAAAGAGTCTGCTCATTAAGATACACGACAATGACAACCGCTACCGGGCTAAAAAAATTACAGGCTCTGCCGGGTACATTTTCGCCATCATTCTCATTGCCGTCGTCTATAGTGATAAGATTGGTGGCTTTACTGTAGCCCTGGGTGTTGCAGGTGCGGGTATTGCATTTGCCCTGCAGGAGGTCATCGCATCCTTTGCCGGCTGGCTGGCTATCCTCTTCGGTGGCTTTTATAAGCCGGGCGATAGGGTGCAGCTGGGCGGCATAAAAGGTGATGTAATGGATATAGGTGTATTACGCACCACCATTATGGAAACCGGCCAGTGGGTGGACGGAGACCTGTATAACGGTCGTATAGTACTCATTGCCAATAGCTTTGTATTCAAAGAACCCGTTTTTAATTACTCCGGCGATTTCCCTTTTTTGTGGGACGAGATTAAGATACCCATCCAGTACGGCAGCGATTATGAAATGGCTACGGCACTCATAGAGAAGGTAGGGCAGGAAATAGCCGGCGACCATTCCGATAAATCTACCGAGAAGTGGCATGCCCTGCAGTACAAATACCGGCTGGAAGAAGCACAGACAGCTCCTATGGTGTCGCTTGTGGCCAATGACAACTGGGTGGAGTACACACTGCGCTATGTGGTAAACTATAAGCGCAGGCGCTCTGTTAAAACCGCGCTTTTCACACGTTTGCTGCAGGAAGTGGATGCTACAGGTGGCCGCGTTAAGTTTGCATCAGCTACATTCCAGTTGGTGGGTGTGCCTGAGATGGATATCAATATCACTAAAAAGCAGGCACATGATGCCCCGTAGGTGCCTGCTTTTATAGCACTATACACATATTTCTATTCACGTTAACATCTGTCCCCGTACCTTTATTACTAATCGTAGAGATAGCGCTGCTGTATTAATTTCTTTCTCTCAGGACATTGAGATTCATTTCCCGCCTTTTCTATTTACATCTCAGTTTCCGATGATAGTATTCATTTTTTTCGTGACCATATGGTATGCGTCACTTTTTTCTCAGACATTTTTTCAGCATAGGTATGCTGCTCATGGTGCCTTTACTATGAGTAAAGGGTGGGAGCGCTTTTTCTTTATCCTGGCATACATAACACAGGGCTCTTCATATATGAGTCCCCGCACCTATGCCATAATGCACAGGCTGCACCATGCCTATACCGATACCGATAAAGACCCCCATTCTCCATCATTCTCTCCCAATGTATTTGCTATGATGTGGCGCACAAGACGCTATTATCAGGATATATTTCATGGTCGTATAGAAGTAGAGAGCCGCTTTACAAAGAATGTGCCCGAATGGGCATCTTTCGATCGTTTTGCTAATGGACGGTTTTCCCGGCATTTATGGGTGGCTATATATGTAGTGTTCTTCCTGCTGTTCGCCCATAGTGCATGGCTATATCTGTTGCTGCCGGTAATTATCATCATGGGCGCATTTCATGGTGCTGTTATCAATTGGTTTGCACACAAATACGGCTATATAAATTTTAAGCTGAAAAACACTTCTATGAATCTCTTTTTTGTAGATGTGCTCATGCTCGGGGAGTCCTACCATAACAATCACCACAAATACCCCTCATCGGCCAATTTTGGCAAAAGATGGTTTGAGATAGACCCTGTATATCCCGTTATATGGTTTCTGGACAGGATACACGTTATCAAAATTGCCCGGCAGGAAATTGTATCACCTGCCGCTGGCTGATGCGGTGCTTATACTTTTTTCAGCCATCCGGTTACACTCATGCGTGGGCGGTGTGCTATAGCTACTTCATGGTCCAGCTCATCACTCTGAAAGAAGACAGTTTTCCCGTTTTCGGGTAGTATATACTGGGCTTCCCGGTCATTATGATAGATGATGAGTTGCCCGCCGTCGGCAGCCATCCAGTTGTCATTCAGATAGTTTATCATAGAAAACTTGCGGCTGTTATTATTTCTGAACTGGTCTTTATGCCGGGCATAGAATGCGCCGGGCTCATAAAGTGTGTAGTGAAACTCGCAGGCGTTGATGCCCGTATAGCAGGTCCGGTTCAGGTAGGCTGTAAAGCGGGCTATGATGTCCATAAACTCTCTTTCAGCATCGTTGTCTGAATCTTCCTTTAGCCATAGTGTTTTGTCACTGCGTATGCTGGTAGTATGTGTATGTTGTATCGCACTGCCTATGCCGGCTGTTTTTAAAGCGCCCCGCTCCTTATGTGCCATAATATTCTGCACCAGTGCAGCCGATAGCTGCGGGTTGATAAACGAGCCCGATTGGCCTACTTTACCGGTGATGAAGCTCTCTATCAGCTCCTCAAATTGCGCTTCCATAAAATGGCGCGCAATGTCCTCCGATTTGTTTGATATAAAAATTTTTTGTTGTTATAAATAAAGTGTATCTGCATGGTTTTAGGTGTACTATATATGTCTGTCATGTTTATTTAAAATCAAATTCATTGGTTTCCAATTCGTTTTCAGATAGTTATTTAATATTCATTTGTTCCACTGTTTATCGGACGCTTATATCAGGGGAAAAGCGCTGACTGGAATGCGTAGTACGCTGTTTTGCAGTGTAAACAGTGGTTATACGATGGCTGTGTAATATTATGGTTGCTGTGTATGGCCAACCAAAATATGGCATGTCTGTATTTCAGTATTGCATGCATATAGGAGAGTAAACACAAGCCTCATACACGGTTCATACCTAATCCTCACCGTGAAACATTACCTTTGCGCAAAATTTCAAAATCTCTAAAGTATAATGGCATTACAGGCAGGGATAGTGGGTTTACCCAACGTCGGAAAATCAACACTGTTTAACGCGGTGAGCAATAGCGCAAAAGCTCAGGCATCTAATTACAGGTTCTGTACCATAGAGCCAAACGTAGGACAGGTAGATGTGCCGGACGAAAGGCTGGATAAGCTGGCCGAGCTCGTACAGCCACAGCGTATTCTGCCCACCACATTTGAGTTTGTGGATATTGCCGGTCTCGTAAAGGGTGCCAGTAAGGGCGAAGGTTTGGGTAATAAGTTTCTTGCCAATATTCGTGAGGTAGATGCTATCGTACACGTAATACGTTGCTTTGAAGATGATAACATCCTCCGTGAGGAAGGTGCTATTAATCCTATCGGCGATAAGGAGATAATAGATACTGAGCTGCAGCTCAAAGACCTGGAGAGTGTAGAGAAGAAGATACAGCGTGTAGAAAAAATAGCAAAAGCGGGCGATGCCAAAGCAAAGCGTGCCTATGAGGTACTGGTTAACTGTCGCGAGCATCTGGGCGAAGGCAAAAACATTCGTGCCCTGCAGCTGGAAGGAGAAGACCACGAGGCAATAGCCGACTTGTTCCTGCTTACAGAAAAGCCGGTATTATATGTGGCAAATGTAGATGAGGCTGCACTGCTTACAGGTAATAAATACTCTGAAGCGCTGGTAAAGGCTGCCGAGGCCGAAGGTGCACAGGTAATAGTAATGAACAACAGTATAGAAGCGCAGATATCAGAGCTGGAAACTAAGGAAGATAAAGAAATGTTTCTGAGTGAGTACGGCCTTACCGAGCCGGGTCTGGACCGTCTCATACGCTCTACTTATACCCTGCTCAATCTTATTACTTATTTCACAGCAGGTGTGCAGGAAGTACGTGCATGGACCATCCTCCGTGGCTGGAAAGCGCCGCAGGCTGCTGGTGTCATTCACTCTGACTTCGAAAAAGGTTTCATTAAAGCAGAGGTAATAGCATACAACGATTATGTAAACTTTAAGTCAGAAGCAGCCTGCCGCGAAAATGGTAAACTGCGCATAGAGGGTAAGGAGTATGTGGTGAATGATGGTGATGTGATGCACTTCCGCTTCAATGTATAATGTGTATATACCAGATATTATGAAGGAATGGCACACTACCCGTGTGCCATTCCTGTTACATACAGGCATATGAGAGCAATGGCGGTGTTACTGGTTATGTTATTATTGGCGCTTGGGCTGCTGATACTGGCCGCACGCCTGTATCAGTACGCTCAGGAGAGAAAACAACAGCCACCTGTGGCATCGGTATTTGTACCCTGGCGTGACCCCGATGCCAGGCAATGTATAGAAAGCCTCCGCACCGGCGATGTCGCATTACGCATGGGGCGCGGTACATTCAGCCGCATGCTGGCCTCGTTCAATCAGAGAGATAAAAGCTATTCTCATTGCGGCCTGGTGGTTGTGGAGCATGGTTATCCGTTTGTATATCATTGTGAGGGCGCAGAGGGTGATAGTCTCCCCTGCATCCGGCGCGACTCCGCCTCGTGGTTTTTTGCCCCCTCTGCTAATGTTACCGCAGGAGCCATACGTTATGACATGGCCGATAGTATAAAGGAAACATTGGTTCCGCTTATCCGTGAGTGGCGCACACGGCGTCCCGTATTTGATGCCCTGTTCGACCTCAATACTGATAATGAGCTCTATTGTACCGAGTTTGTGTACAAGGTCATTACACAGCTCATGGGCGATAGTACCTATCTGCCATTGAGTACACTGAATGCCCGCCGTTTTGAAGGTACTGACGACTTGTATCTCAATCCCCATGCCTCCTTCATTTGGCAGGTGAGATTTAAGTAATAACTTTGTGAGTAATGCTATCAGGTATGATTAAGAACTTTATCGGGATATTACTGGTCTCTGCTTTTTCATTCGTATTTGCGGGATGCGGTAAGAATAATGCTGAGGGGGTAGCCCATACATGGCTTACCGCATTTCATCATATGGATGCCGACCCGGCTATAAAGCTGTCCACACCGGCTACCCGCAATCTGATAGAAACCCTGAGCTCACTTTCCGGTGAGATACCAGAAAAAACACAGAAAGAACTGGACAAAATCACCGTCACTATTAAAAGTGTACAGGAAGATCGCGATAAAGCGGTAGTGATATACACCACTTCTGATAATCCCGTCGAGCGTAAACTGAATCTGGTGCGCCAGTCCGACAAATGGCTGGTAGCTTTCACCAAAGCAGACCTCCAGGCCGAGATGAGTTCCCGCCCTTCTGAGCCGGAACAGGAATATGGTCCGGTATCCATTACGCCCGGTGTGCCTGGTGTTACAACCAGTGGTGATGATAATGCTGCCGGTGAATAACTAATACTGCTATATCGTGGTTAATGTATTGTCCGCATCTTTACCTATCTTCATAAGTTCCAGGTAACCGCAGCTCTCGGTGCTTTGGTCTGGTAGTACCCCCGTCAATGAACAGACTGTACTTACTGCTGATACTGGTATTGCTGTCCTCATGTCATCCCGGCGATGAGGTAAGCACTGCTTTGCTGCCTCTGAAACAGGGGGGAGCATACGGCTATGTCACCAGGCTGGGCAGTGATGAGATACCTTTTATCTTCAGCAGGGCCAGTTGTTTTTCGGGCGGTGTAGCTGCTGTAGCCATAGGCAATCCCATGAGGTGGGGATATATAGATAACGCTGGCCGCTATGTTATAAAGCCCATATACAGTTATGCTACATCCTTTAGTGAAGGAGTTGCTTTTGTGGTACGTGATGGTGCAGCTCCCGAAGCTATTGATAAAAATGGCATCAGACTTTTTTCCTTGCCCGATGTGCAGAGTGTCGAGAACTTCAGTGAAGGACTCGCAGCATACAGCGTGCTGGATAAAACAGGAGAAATATGGGGTTTCGTGAACCGTGATGGGCATACAGTTATCCCCCCTGCACATGCTGCCGTCAGTTATTTTTCTGAAGGGCTGTGTGCAGTAATGGGTGCCAACGGTTATTGGGGATATATTGATGAAAACGGCAAAACAGCGCTGGAGCCGGTATATAATAATGCACACCCGTTTATGAACGGATTGGCAAAGGTGATGCTTCGTGGTCGTTGGGCCGTTATTGACCATAAGGGCCATGCAGTTATCCCGCCCCGGTATAACGATATAGATGTGGACGGAGGCCTTTTCCTTGTAAAAGAGGGCGATAAGTGGGGCTGGATAAATAAGGAAGGACGTACAGTTATTCCCATCAGGTTTGCCGATGCATACCCCTTTAGTGATAATGATATGGCAGCGGTAAGGCTGGGGGAGAAGTGGGGCTACATCAATGGCTTTGGCAAATTTGTGATACCAGCCACTTACGATTTCGCTTTTGGGTTTGAAAACGGTCTGGCGCTGGTACAGGTAGATGGTAAATATGGGTTTATCAACAAAGAAGGACAAATGGTCATACCTGCACAATATGAGCATGTGGCTGTTGACTATTTTATCAGATACTTTGCCCGCACCAGCGCCCGCTATAGCGTTAAAACCGACATCAACAGCCCCGAAAGAATAGCGTATAAGTGGCTCACAGGATTCTACCACATGGATTACTACGAAGCCTCCCGTAATGCCACCAAAGAGACCAGCATACTCATGGACCAGTTTGCCGATCTCACCGATATGATATCAGATTCATCACGGCAGGAGATGATGGGACTTATCGTAGGTATCTCTGATTGTGTCGTAAGTGGCGACAAGGCTGTAGTAACATATACGCTTTCTGATAATCGTAGTCGGGTGCAGAAACTGTATCTTGTGAAGCGGGAAGGCCGCTGGCTGGTAGAGTTCCCGGTAGAAGGGCTGCCTGCTCCCGGTCAGTAAGCGGGCTTACATTACACTTATTATATTCATACTGTCTGAAATATTAGAAAATGGTTCTTAGTAGGTTCTGGCTGGTAATAATAACAATATCGGTAGTTTATATTCTCGGTATGCTGGCCGTGGGCAATACCTATTCCATAGACTATGTAGTAAATGGTAAGAAGGACGACGCCTATGTAATAAAGGAGTTGTATATAAAGGACCTCTCACCCTCTATGGCCGATAGTATTAATGCATCAGCATCGCATAGCTATACCATTCATGGGCGTACCGCAAAGGAAGATACTGTCTATACATTACAGCATGGCATAGTGAAGGTAACGGCTGGTCGTCAGGCTGCCGACGGTGTATTGCCTACCTGCCGCAGCGCTATATTTGATCTTCTGTTACCACTCATAGCTTATCTGTCTTTCTTTTGTGGCATTCTGCAGCTGCTCATAGACTCCGGCGCGTCCGAAAAACTGGCCCGCAGGCTTAGCCCCGTATTTGTAAAGATATTCCCCGAGGTGCCGGAGCGCCACCCGGCCATTTCCTACATGACACTCAATTTCGCAGCTAACTTTCTGGGGCTGGACTCTGCCGCTACACCCTTTGGCCTCAAGGCTATGGAGAGCCTGCAGGAGCTCAACCCCGACAAGGAAAGGGCCAGTAATGCACAGATAATGTTTCTGTGCCTGCATGCTGCAGGCCTCACACTCATCCCTACATCTATCATAGGCTACAGGGCTGCGCAGAATGCAGAAAACCCTGCCGATGTTATGCTGCCTTGTATTATTACTTCATTTATAGGTACACTGGCAGCGCTTATTATAGTAGGTATCCGCCAGCGTATCAATTTCAGGAGTGCTACCTTATTACTGGCCATTGGAGGCATAATGGGCCTGTTGGCTGGTCTCATGTGGTATGTAACCGGGCTGGGAATAGCAGAGAAGAATCACTTTACCGGCAATGTTTCCAATGTTATTCTGCTGTCTATTATTCTGGGCATACTTATCTATGCTGCATTCCATGAAAAGGTTTTTGCTGCACAGGGCAAAAACGTGTTCTCATCCTTTGTAGATGGGGTATCATCCGGGTTGCAGACGGGTATCACCATATTCCCCTACATACTGGGTATGCTCGTTGCCATCTCGCTGTTTCGCAATAGCGGCGTATTTGAAATTATATCAGGAGGGCTTGCTAAAGTATTCCTGCTCATGCACGTAGATAAGGGTATAGTAGACGCGCTGCCCGTAGCCATACTGCGCCCGTTCAGCTCCAGCGGCTCACGGGGCTTCATGATAGATGCCATGCAGACATATGGTGTCGACTCTCTGGCAGGCCGTTTATCCAGCGTATTCCAGTGTTCTGCCGAGACCACATTTTATGTCATAGCAGTATACTTTGGTAGCGTAAAGGTCAAAAACACCCGCTACACATTATCATCCATGCTCCTGGTAGACCTCATATGCGTCATAGCTGCAATAGTGGTTTGCAGTATCTTCTTCTGATGACGCAAAAGGGGGATTGCTTACCAGTAAGCTACCTGTATATCCGGTACGTAGTACGGAGTAGTGGAATAAGGATTACCCGGAATGGTCACCAGCGAGTCTGTAGTAGGTGTAGCACCCTGGTCGCCCCTTATTTTGTAGGAAGTACCATTGCTGCAGTAGTGATTCTTGGAGGTAGCATTTTCATGCTCTATTGCCGAGAAGTAGTATATCCTGTTGGATGGTAGTAGTGTTATCTCCCAGTTATAATCATAGGTCTCAGTTCCTTTATATGGGAAATCCATACTTTTATCTGAAAGCCCTACTTTATCCAGTTTTATAGGAAGAAATATTTCTGATAATTCTGAAAAGCCTGTCTCTTTATTGAATTTCCTTACCATAGCCGCAGTATCCGGCACCTTTGTGGTCGACAGCGAGCTGATGAATATAACTTTACCAATTGTCTTGGTTTCACAATTGATAGTCTTTTTGCAGGAATATAAGCCGGATGCAACACCGAGCATCAGTAAAATGCTTGCAGCACTTCTCATGTTTACGTTACTGGTTTTAAACAAAGGTACAATATAAGGTCAATTTTGTTTATAAGCAAATAACCTTCCATGCAGCTGCCACAGGTGCCTCTGTTCCTGCCTGCTTTCCGCACTTAGTGAATTGTGTCCTATGGTGTATCTTTGCGCTCTCAATTGAAAAATAACTATATGCAAATGGAACGCAGTATTCGCTCGGCACTGATCTCTGTATTTTATAAAGATGGCCTCGAGCCTATTGTGCGTCGCCTGCATGAGCTGGGTGTAGCTCTCTATTCTACCGGGGGTACGCAGTCATTCATAGAAAAGCTCGATATTCCCTGCACCCCTGTGGAGCAGGTTACAGGTTATCCCTCTATACTCGGCGGTAGGGTTAAAACTTTGCACCCCGGTGTTTTTGGTGGCATCCTCGCCCGTCGCGATTTGCCCGAAGATATGGAGCAGGCAGAGCAGTACAGCATCCCCATGCTGGACCTCGTAATTGTAGACCTCTATCCTTTTGAGGAAACCGTAAAGCAGACCGACGACGAGAAAACAATTATTGAAAAGATAGATATAGGCGGTGTATCTCTTATACGTGCCGCTGGTAAAAACCATAAAGATGTTTGCATCATAGCATCCCGCCATCAGTATGGAGAGCTGCTGGAAGTGCTGGACCGTGGCAAAGGTATTACCACCCTTGAGGAGCGTCGCCGTTTTGCCGCAGTAGCATTTGCTGAGTGTGCCCATTACGATGTGGCCATTGCTGCATGGTTCAATCGTGACGATAATAGCGACTACAGCCAGTGGTCATTTAATAATAAGTATCCACTGCGTTACGGAGAAAATCCACACCAGACAGCCGCATTTTATGGCAATATAGATGCCCTGTTCAATAAGCTGAACGGTAAAGAGCTTTCTTATAATAATCTTGTAGATGTAGACGCCGCCTGCCAGATTGTATCTGAATTTACCAATCCCGTATTTGCTGTTATCAAGCATACTAATGTATGTGGCATAGCAGAGCGCAGCACCATAGGTGAGGCATGGGAAGCAGCCCTGGCCGGTGACCCCGAAAGCGCATTTGGTGGTGTACTCGCTACCAATATGCCGGTAGATGTAGTCACTGCAAAGAAGATAAATGAGCTCTTTTTCGAAATACTCATAGCCCCCGCATATGACGGGGATGCACTGGAAGTGCTGCGTACTAAGAAAAACCGTATCCTGCTCCAGCAGAAAGGTGCATTTTATCCCACAAAGGAATATAAACGCGTACTCAACGGTATTCTGGTTCAGAGTGCCGATGACAAAAGCTTTAATGAGTGGACAGATGCAGGCGCACGTCCTTGCACCAGTGAGGAAAAAGAAGACCTGCTTTTTGCCAATATTGTATGCAAGCATCTGAAATCCAATGCAATAGCTATAGTTAAAGGAAAACAGTTGATAGGAAAAGGCTGCGGACAAACCAGCCGTGTAGATGCACTGCGTCATGCACTGGACAAGGCAAAACAGTCTGGCTTCACCACTCAGGGGGCAGTTATGGCGTCCGATGCGTTTTTCCCGTTCAATGACTGTGTTATTATGGCACATGATGCCGGTATTACCGCTGTCATACAGCCGGGCGGCTCTGTTCGTGATGCCGATAGTGTGGCATATTGCCGGGAGCATGATATGGCTATGGTTATGACACAGCTGCGCCATTTTAAGCACTAGAAGCATACAACCCTATTGCTGAAATTTCAATGTCCATAGGCTGGCAGGAATCCGGAATATAGACTTACTTTTGCGCGTAAATCATCAGCCGGCAGATGCCGGTGCATATAAATAATATGTTGCACGATATACAGATACTGAACGAGAAAGAAACCCGCGCCGGATTTGGTGAAGGGATACTGGAAGCCGGACGCCGCAACCCCAATGTGGTAGCGCTTACTGCCGACCTTGCCGGCTCACTGAAGCTGAACGCTTTTATTAAAGAGTTTCCTGAACGTTTCATTCAGTGCGGCATAGCCGAGGCCAATATGATAGGTGTGGCGGCAGGTCTTACCATAGGCGGTAAGATTCCGTTCACCACCACATTTGCCAACTTCTCTACCTCGCGCGTTTACGACCAGATTCGCCAGAGCGTGGCATATAGCGGCAAGAATGTAAAGATATGTGCATCACATGCCGGCCTCACACTTGGAGAAGATGGTGCTACCCATCAGGTACTGGAAGACATCGGCATGATGAAAATGCTGCCCGGTATGTCCGTAATCGTTCCTTGCGACTTTAACCAGACAAAGGCTGCTACAATAGCTGTTGCTGAGCATGAAGGCCCGGTTTATCTGCGTTTTGGCCGTCCTAAGTGGCCTAACTTCACTGCCGAAGGTCAGGATTTTCAGATAGGTAAGGCTCAGGTTTTGGCCGAGGGTACAGATGTATCAATTATAGCATGTGGTCATATGGTATGGCTGGCGGTAGAAGCGGCAAAAGCCCTTGCCGAAAAAGGCATCAGCGTTGACCTTATCAACATGCACACCATCAAGCCGCTCGACGAGCAGGCTATTGTAGCATCCCTCAGCAAAACAGGCTGTGTAGTCACAGCCGAGGAGCATCAGATAAACGGAGGCCTTGGAGATAGCGTCGCTAATGTTGCCGGCCGCCACTGCCCCGTACCGCATGAGTACGTAGCCGTTATGGATACCTTCGGCGAGAGTGGCACACCTAAGCAGCTGCTCGATAAGTATGGCCTCACATCTGCAGCCATTATAGCAGCCGCAGAGAAAGTCCTTGCACGTAAAGCAAAGTAACTGATATCAGAATAGTATAAAAAGGAGCGACCTGCCGGATGGCGGGTCGCTCTTTTTACAGCAGCGTAAACGACTTCATAAACTTATCTATTGCGGTATTATTGTCATGCTCCTTCTCGCACGATACCGACTGCAGGTACAACCTGCTCTGCACCAGATACAGTTGCATGTAGGCAAACCCCTTTCCGTCCATGATAGCCATTTTCACCTTCCGTCCGGGATATTCTTTATAGTTTATTTTTATATCCAGCAGCTTGCTGGCCTTGTTTTCAGTCACCACAGTGCCTATTACTTCCTTCATAAAGTTGTCTATGATCACATCCTTGTACTCAGAGCTGATGAGCGTATCAGGATAGTCCACAAATGAAAGACTGTACACAAGGTTATCATCCTTAAATTTACCCACCTCATGCGTCAGTATATTACGGGCCAGCTTACCCGCCGATGATTTTACCGAGTCGCGCGATACCACCGCCTGGCGCGGAAAAAGTATCTTGAATCCTGCCTCTTTATTTTCCATCCATACCCAGTCCGATGGGGCAAAGCTGCACAGTACAGTCACAAGCAGCAGCGCAAACAGTTTCATTTTCTTCATAAGCACCGGTAATAGGGGCCAAAGTTAGCCAACAATTCGCTAAAGCTCGTTGCCACCGCATTGGTTTTCACATATGCTGCATTAAAAAATCGTAACTTTGCATTCACTGCAATCGTGGGTAAACCACTGTGTATCAGTACCGGGGCCGACCGGTTTTGACAGCATTTCTGCAGGGTGTGTAAGCATGTCGTGCGTTGTGTAATTAGCACGTTAATCTGAATACCCAACCAATAGAAGGCGAATATTCTTACGCCATGGCTGCCTAATCAGAGATTAGACACCCTTTATAGCCGCCGGGAAGGCTGCCAGTTGCCGTCCCCGCCGCCGAATCAAACAATAACCGGATAGGCCTGTGCCCACTGCGTGTACAGGATGAAAACTTCAGCAGGTAAGGAGGTAGTAGGTTTGTGCGGCTCCGGCCACCTCCCCACAATTAATGCCGTAATACACATGTAGAAAGCATATCGGGCAAATGTTTGGACGCGGGTTCGACTCCCGCCGGCTCCACCACCGCGGGGACATCACTCGAAAGAGTAATGTCCCCGTTTTTATTTTCTGCTGAAATGCCGTTTAGTTCTGTAATTTGACGGAAGATATTGTTTATTCTTGGGGTTCGACATTCGTTAGTTTTCTTACAGTATACCATCCCGTCTGGAAATACCAGGTTTTGAATATTCTGCTTCTCAGTATATTCGCTGGATTCCCACAGTGACGCGAATTTCGAAGCTAGGGTTATCGCATTATCAACTAACTGCTCAAGGTTAGACACCTTTCGCCGTTGCAGGCGTCCCCGCCTGCAACCAGCACACGGGCATAACAAAACACCAGCTTCACTGGCACGAGCATAAGGCATAGCCATTCCGCATAGCTACTCGTGCCTCACATAATCCCGTCAGTTTATACCTGATGTAATAATACTAATCTATCAGCCCTAGCTGTATGGCCTTCTTCACTAATGCTGCTACATTCTTTACTCCAAGCTTCATCAGCAGGTTCAGGCGGTGATTGTCTATTGCACTTTTACTTACAAACAGTTTAGAAGCTATTTCCTGGCTGGTAAGGTCTGAGGCAATGAACTGCAATACTTCCTTCTCCCTGCTGGAAAGTATGGGGCAGGACATGAGCTGACGTTTTGTTTGCAGCGCGTCCATAGCCACCTTCTCCTTCAGTGTAGGACTCAGGTACAGTTCCCCGTTATATACCTCCCGTATCCCTTCCAGCAATACATCCTCTTCTGTCGTTTTCAGAATATAACCGCGCACCCCCTTTCTCAGCATCAGCTTTATATAGTAAACACTGTCCAGATTTGTAAGCGCCAGTATCTTCACGTCCGGATAGCTCTTTAATATCATTTCAGCAAGCTCATCTCCCTGCGTGCCTGGCATATGTATATCCAGTAGTAGTACATCCGGTTGTTCCCTGGCCAGGCCCTGCATCAATTCCTGTCCGTTTTTATATGTGTGTGATAAACGCACCTCGTTATTAGCAGATAGCATATGTACCACGCCACTTAGCACTAATGGATGGTCATCGGCTATTGCCACAACAATTTTCTTATCCCTTGTTCCTGTCATGATACTCCTTTTATAAATGGAAGTTCAATAAATACAGATGTTCCTTTGTCCTTTTGCGATGTAAGGGTCAGCGTTCCGTCCATGCTTTTCACTCTTGTTTCCATATTCGTAAGCCCCATACCACTCCTGGGGCTGTCTGTGTCAAATCCGGTTCCATCGTCCTCAGCCGTAATGGTAATAGTATGCTCAGTAGCAGTTAGCTGTATCAGGGCTGTCGTTGCGTTGGCATGCTGTATGATATTTTTGATGAGCTCCTGGATAATCCGGTATATATTCAAGCGATAATTTTCTGGCATTGGGCCGAACGCTCCATAGTACTGAAAGCTAAGTGAAAGCTGTGCCCCCTGCGCTACCTGGTTGCAGTATTCGCGCGCTGCTTCCGGGAGGTTTTGTCGCAGAAGCGCTTCCGGCATCAGGTTATGCGCAGTTTTTCTTATTTCGTCTCCTATTTCTTTCAGTATGTTCAAAGAATCGCGGTAGGCCAGAGGTGCGTTTTCTCCATTGCCTTCCGGGCGTACGCTGCTTAGTCTCATTATTGCCGCACTCAGCATGCCCCCTATTCCGTCATGAAGCTCACGGGCAATACGTGTGCGTTCATTATCTCCGCCCTGTACAGCTGCTTTCAGAATGGCTATCTTGGCATCCTGTGCTATCGCTTTTAGATTTTCGGCCTGTAGCCGTTGCCTGGAGGCAGCCCTGCTGTATAATGCTGCCAGTATTACGGCTGCAAGCAGTATCGCACTCACAATAGATATAATCCATGTATTCTGCCTTGCCATTAGTGCCTGTTGTGTTAGTATCTTTTTCTCCTGCTCCGCCGATTTGTACCTCATCTCCATCATTGCTATGGCCTTGGCTTTTTCTGCATTCCATACGGTATCCTGTAGTAGCATCAGCGAGTCTGCATCGGCATAGGCAGCTGCATATTTTCCCTGTGCGTGGTGTACCTGCCGCAGCAGGCGCCATGCACCCAGCTTTATTGCACGGGCTTCATTTTTTCCTGACTTGTCCAGCACCATGGTCAGAATTTCTTCCGCTTTCCGGTTGTCACCGGAAAGGTATAGCGCTTGGGCCATCCTCTCAGACGACTCAAGAAATGTATAGGCATCCTTGTCTTTTGATGCAGCAACGGCCTTGCTAAAATAACGGATGGCCTCGGTGTATTGGGCTTCGTCAGTCAGTAATGTTCCTATCTCGCAGTATATCATCCAGGCTTGTTGATCGTAATTGTTTGTTTTTGCCAGTATCAGGGCCTCTTCCAGGCATGCGCGTGCACTATCCGGCTTTTGCAGGATGGATAACAGTCTCGACTTAGTGGTAAGTACCATTGTAAGCCCCAGTGAGAAATGAGTCTTTCGTGCAATGTTTTCCGCTTCGCGCAGATATTCGTCCATCCGGTCATATTGACGGTTATCTGCACACACTTGAGCCATATTTACGTAGGTTATCGCCCAGCTGCCTTCTGCCGATGCTGGTAGGTTTCCCCTCTCTATCAGCGCCAGTAGAAACTGCTTCAATGCCATCTCATTGTCCCCGGTCGCCATATATAGAGCCCCGGTATTTGAATAGATTTTCGCACGTTGCAGGGGTGTTGTTTTGGTGTTCAATGCCGCTTCTAAGCAGGATAGTTCACTTACGTAATCTCCGGTGCGGGAATAGACAGCCGCGAGATTAATAAGACTATTGGTTACCGCTGTCTCATAGCCGGCATCCCTGGCTTTATTGATGGCCAGTCGGTAAAGGCTTATTGCACTGTCCGTGTTGGAATGTGCCAATGCACACGCAAAAATCCTTTTTACTTCTGCTGTATCCCTGCTATAATTTTCTCCGTGACTTTGTCCGTAGCAGAGACTGGCGCAGCAAATGAGGTATACAGGTAGGCCCCACGCCCTTATTTTCCTGCTCATTATGGCAGGCTGTAAGCCCCGTATCATTAACATACACACTTGCCACAGCTTACCCGCTATCGCGTGGTGCTGCTTCTTTATTTTACAGCCTGCTATGGCTGTTTGTCGGTCGTACGTAGGCATAATAGGGCACTTTACAGCACAAATTACAACTTGTGTAACCACAAAAAAGTGGTAATAGTGACATATCTGAAAAATGGTATTTATACCATGTGCGGTCTGGTATGTCGCCGGTAATTTTACATGGTATTACCAATCTTTTAACCCTTCAAATATTCAATTATGAAGAAATTAAATTGCTTACTGTTATTCGTACTTTTTTCGGTTTCTGCCTTGTCGCAGGACCTCGTTTGGGCTATCAAAAGCGGGTTACATGGAAGGAGCTATCAGCATTCCAACATGATAGCTACCAGTGATGATGGCTATGTGTACCGTTTGACCAACTTCTCGCAGTCAGACAGTATTGTTTTCGGGTCATTTAAGTTTATCAACCCTGTTCCGGGTCTAAGCGGGTATAAGATTCTCGCTAAGTATACGTCTGATGGAGATATTGTGTGGGCAAAGCAGATTGATTATCACGGTGCTGTAAGTCTATCTGTAGATCCCACAGGGAATATCTATCTGACGGCTGATCAATGTGGCTATTCAGACATATACAAATATAGCCCGGCAGGTTCGCTCCTCTGGCAGTCCACTTTTGTCCAGGCATATTCGTTAAGTAGAGTGGTTACAGACCCTTGGGGGTATGCCTACTATATAAGTACATTCGCCTCAGCTACACTTACAATAGGTGGGTTTACCGTCACTAATACAGGTACGGGTTCCGATGTGTATGTGGTAAAATATGCACCATCAGGGAGCATCGTCTGGGTGAAGAACTTCGGCTCTCCTGCCGCCGATATACTTACCGCCGCTCATGTCGACCATGCTGGCAATCTGCTTATAGCTGCGAACATTGGATATGATTATCAATTGCTGAAATTCGACAGCTCCGCCACTCCTTTGTGGACATGTACCTGGCTCACTGCAGTGTCTTCAAATAGCGAAATTCACAGCATCACTTCAGACAAACTTAATAATATATTTGTGTGCGGGGGAATGGCAGCATCCTCTGTAAGCTTTAATGGTGCAGCAATTATCAAATCTTCAGGTAGCCGCGCGGGCTTTGTCGTAAAACTCGATGCTTCCGGTACCGGTGTGTGGGGTAAGGCAATTCTGGGCCGTAGCGGCACTGCTGCCGGCTATAGTCTGGCTATTGATACTGCCGGGGGGGCTTGGGTCTGCGGCGGGTATACGGGAGACACGCTGAAATTGGACACAGTATCGATTGCTGCACCGGTATATGCATACGATACTGCCATGTGTTATACCCAACCTATGTTTGTGGCTAGGTACGACAAGAATGGTGCCATTACTTATTCCATGTCTGCGGTCAGCGGCGGCGGTTATGCAATAGATAATTCGCAGGCTGAGGGGAGCGGCCTTGCAGCCGACAATGCAGGAAATGTTTATTATACCACCGACTACTGCTATCATCCATACAGTTTTGGCGGGGTGCCATTTCCGGAAAGTCCTTATTCGAATGCCCTGCTGGCTAAGTTCGGGCCAGGCCACAGTACGGGTGTTCCGCCAGTAACGCAGGAATCTGATGTGACTATTTTTCCTAACCCTGCTGACCGGGAATTCTCTATTGTTTGTTCCGGCATTCCTGATCCCGAAGCACACACGCTGGTTTTCGACCCACTGGGTAGGCAAGTGGCAGATATCAGGCTTTCTTTCCCCACCACTCATGTAACTACTTCGTCGTTTGCACCAGGGCTTTACCGGTGTATACTAATGCTGAATAATAAGAGAATAATACGAAATATTCTGGTAGCACGCTGATATCGGAGATGTCATCGTAATCGCTTGGTTTGCATATACAGTCTTTCTGAAAATATCAATGCCAGTTTTGGCGCTGTTTCATACTGTATTTACGAAGGAAGTTAACTTCAGTGAAAACGCTGACCCGGGAGGCAGCGTTTTCACTTATAGGTAGCAGATTATCTACATGACCTCACTGGTGCGGTTATAAGCCTTACACCCGGCATAGCCTGCTCGTGCCTCACATAATCCCGTCAGTTTACTACTGACGCAAAAATCATAGCTATGCCCGGAAAGCCCGGTTCATACACCATAACTTAGAAAAACTCCCCCGCATGGTAAGGAGCGGGCTTGTTTCACCGTTACGGAATGGAACAAAACTTGTGTCCTTTGCTTGTCGCACCTGCTCTTATTTTTGGGGGAATTGTTCGCAGTGCTGCCTGTAAATAGACAATATCGATTCGATGGTTTGCTGCGCAGGGGCATTAAGGTAGCTGATGATAATAATGAAATCAGCACTGTCGTGGGAAATCCTCCGATTGCTATTTATGATAAAGCGCACCCGCCAGTTATATTGGTTGTCGCAGTCTTTCTTCAATTTAATAAATAGCTTCCATGTTTTATCGTTCGTTTGTTCGGGAGAATAGGCTTCAAGTCTGTCAATTGTCTGCCATGGCACCAATCCTGGTGATTTAAAGTAGGTGATACCCATTTCATTGATCGTGTACATAGGCACGCCATAGAGGGTTTTCGCAGCGGTTAAAGCTGCTGGGGCGAGCATTGTTAATAGCAATACAGATAATAGTACCACCAGTACGCGCGGCGTATTCGGTGCATCTACGGTAAGAATAAATACAAATAACGCTAAAAATATACTGTAAATAGTTGCTATATATATAGCTCGTGGCTTGCGATAATAAAGGAGTATTGGCTGCATTGGTTTTCAAAAAAGTGCATACGAAAGTACAATGTTTTCCCCGTTGCAGGCGTCCCCGCCAGCAACCAGCCCATGGGCATAACACCCCTACTGGCATGCGCATTACCACCCACCATATCCTGCCATTACCTCACCCCAAATCATCACCCTGTTCCTGTCTCAAAATTTGTAATCCCTATACACATCATACCTGCAGCAGTAGAGATGATATTATTCTGATGCAATCAGGTCCCACACATGCTTATTGAAATCTGCCTTACTGATGCCCGTAATTGTTTCCAGAGCACTGAAGTAGTTTTCATTCCCCGGCTCCTTTTTACCGCAGCTCAGGAGTTGCATGACAGCGGCAAACCCCTTCTCACGCTCTGTCTTTTTAATGATCAGGGCATTTATTACAAAGTCAGTATTTAAAGGGTATTTCCCTTTTTCGTCAAAGTTCCTGCTCTCGTTATACAGGGCCAGCCAGTCGGCATCAGGGTTTGCACTGGCGTACAGTTTGAATCTGGATAATATTTCCTCCCAGCTCAGCCCCCAGCTGCCGCCATATAAGTATGCCGTGCCCTCATCTACAGGCCGGTTAATGACCTTGGTAGATAATACATTATGTAGTCGCTCATGCCACAGGTCATGAGGGTCAAATCGGGTGAATGCAGAAGTCAGCGTCCCGTTCACACTCAGTTGATGCTCCTTGTTTTTGGCCCCCAGTGTGTTGTGTGTGTAGCCGTTATAGTCCGATTTGTAATCAATGCCTGCCAGTTGCATCGCTTCATGAAAGTTGTCCGCGCAGTAAAAGTCTGTCTGCGGTTCAGCCACGCCCAGCCGTTTGTCATACCTGGCTATCATGTCAAAGTAGGCACGTGCTTTCTTAGTGTTTATCTCTTTCTTATAGTAGACAGTTGTGTTGTTGATTTTTCTGCTTTTCCACAATTGGGTATTCAGCCTCAGTGGCGAAAAGAAATAGAAATGTGCATCACTCTTTTTTGCATAAAAGGTAAAGCTGGCTCTGCACAGGGGAGTACCATCGTTGACACCTGTATAAGACACCTGTATCAGGTATGAGCTGTCATCCAGCATCGTAGCATTGGTAAGATATGCCTTATAAAAATTATCGTCCTTATACTTGTTACTTGCTCTTATACCTTTTACTTCATCCAGCAGTGCCGACATCTCCAGCGCATCAGATGGCATTACCATTGGGTTGGTACTGTCTGTTGCCGATGTATGGGCCAGCAGTGTGTTCAGGTCTGCCAGCAGCAGTCTTCTGGTAGCCGTGTCCCTGGGCAGGCGGATATTATCCGGAATCGCCAGCGTGTCTGTACTGGCATTTACAGAAAGTGCCAGCAGGAGGGATAAAGTTGTGATTACTACTCGTTCTATGTTCATGGTTAGTTTGTGTTGTCTGCTAAGAGGCATGCCGTTACAGATGGTTTTGTTCAGTACAGGATTGTTTATCTCCTGCCGTTTCAGGTACACGTGTTTACCCTTATAGCCGGGATGTCGCAGCCCGTACCAACCATACTAAATGCAGTATAGCTCCGTGGCGTTGCAGTATGAGGGTATTTTTTTACACTCCGGCACTGATGCATAGCTGCTCATGCCTCACATAATCTCGTCAGTTTATAACTGACGCAAGAAAAATCAGAATCCAGTTTGGCCGTTCACACAATATGAGGAAACTCCCCTCCTGGCAAGGAGTGGGATGGCACAAAAAGGCGTGTCCTTTTTGTCGCCTGGGGTGGTCGTCACACCACATGCTCGTGTCCCTTTTTTCCCCGTTGCAGACGTCCCCGCCTGCAACCAGCCCACGGGCATAATACTCCACTGGCACGGGCATAAGGCGCAGCCATCACACATAGGCTGCTAGTACCTCACATAATCCCGTCAGTTTATAACTGACATAATAATCAGGCAAAAAACGAAAGCTCACCAGTCCTACCCTTTATTCTTATATCCCACATAATATGGGAAACTCCCCTCCTGGCAAGGAGTGGGATGGCACAAAAAGGCGTGTCCTTTTTGTCGCCTGGGGTGGTCGTCACACCACATGCTCGTGTCCCTTTTTTCCCCGTTGCAGGCGTCCCCGCCTGCAACCAACCCATGGGTATATCACACCACACCCTCGTGTTTCGCCGTTGCAGGCGTCCCCGCCTGCAACCAACCCACGGGTATATCACACCACACCCTCGTACCCCTTGTGGTTAAATACAAAACACACCAAAACCCGCGCCCACACTGCAAACTATTTTACATCATATGCACCAAATGGCATACTACATGCACATAACTGCATATCACTAAAACCCAATTTCCCCATCCCGCACCAGCACACCAACTTTACACCCCAAAACATAAACCTAAACCCACAGAACATGAAAACGAACCAACGCCAGCAGGCCGAAGAACTATACTTCCAGTCCTCACTCACCAAGACAGCCATTGCCAATGAAGTAGGCGTTAGCCGCCGCACCATCACCTCATGGGCACAGCAGGGCAACTGGGACCAGCTACGCCGCTCCGTACGCAACATGCCCATCCTTATTATGGACAAATGCTACCATCTGCTCAATCTGTACGTAAGCGAACGTCTCGGCGACTATTACTCCGCCGTCAGCATCACTAAAGATCAGACACAGGTTATCCATCAGCTCACATCTTCCATCAGCAGACTCAGCAAACGCTGTTCTGGCAGTGAATACATGCAGTTAGCAAATTCTTTTATGGAGCAGCTCACCCACCGCGCTCCCCATCTGGCCGATGAAGCCCGCACCATAGTAGATGATATGGTTTACGACTATCAGCCCTACCATCAGCACAGCTTCCTCACCTCCGAGTTCGATAAAGATGGTCACATCCCTTACCCCTTCGATGAAGTAAAGGAAGGCTGGAAAGATGAAGAGGAAGCCCGTAACCCCACACCTCCTGACGACCCCGTTGCTGATAAGAAAGAACCGAAACCAGACACCCCACCGCCACCCATCCTTGATGAAGCTAAAGAACAACCCTCAGCACCTCCATCACCAGCTTCTGAAACCGACGAAGAAATCACACCGGAACCCGCTACAAAGAAGCCAGATATTAAAAAAATATCGCGAGCAATTTTTGCGAACTTTTCGGGAAGTAATCTCCCCGTCCCCGACGATGATTTGCCATTTAAAGAAATGCTGAACAAGCACTTACGCATACTGAAAGAAAAAGAGCAGCAACAGAAAAATAAAACTTCCCACCCCGGCGAAAACCTACTCTGACTCCCATTCGTAAAATATAAAATAGTATCCCGCATTGCTGATAACTAAATAAGGCTTACCCCCCTCCAGGCATTGGTCTCGCCATGGTGGAAAGATGGCCTGCCTGCTGTAGATAGATACAAAAGGCATGTCTTTTTTGGGCAGGGTTGTCGGTCTTTGCTTTTATTAACATTTAATTACTAAACTCATCCCATTTAGCGTATATTGGATATACAAAGTCTGCGTATGAAAGGAAAGAACACAGTATTGCTCATCATACTTGGTTGCATACCACTGCTCACCATCGCTCAGGCAGTTACTACCGCACCGGCATATAAGCATATCAGTAGCGAGGGTTACCTCCGGTTATCTTACGAAAACGACTTTTTTGCCGCTACCGACAGATACTACACTCAGGGCGTTGATGCAGAGCTGGTACACCCCGAGTTTTATAGGCTCCTTACCAACAGGTTGTTTATAAAGCCCGGCTTCAGCTACACCCGCTATGGCATAGGCGTGCAGCACAATGGTTATACACCCTCCAGCCTCGGGCATGACAATGTTATCTATGGCGACAGGCCTTTTGCCGGAGTACTAATGGCCAAAACATTTATGATAGCTATAGACTCAGCCCATAAGCAGCGCTTTCATTCGGCTATTCATGGAGGAGTCATCGGCCCCGCCGCATTAGCCGGTCAGATGCAGACATCTATTCACAAAGCCCTTGCCAATATAATGCCCCGCGGCTGGGACAATCAGATACATAACGACCTCGTGCTTAATTACGGCATCGGTTATGAAAAGCAGCTGCTGGGCCTCGGGCGTTATCTTTCTGTTTCAGCCGCCGGCAATCTTAATATAGGAACCCTCAATTGCAGTGCCTCCTTCGGCTCCACAATAATGGCGGGATACTTCCTTTCTCCTTATGACCGCAACAGGAATCAGGGCCGCTCATTCCAGATATACTTCTATGAATATCCAGAGTTATATCTGCCCGGCTATGATGCCACACTTCAGGGCGGCGTACTGAACAGGACAACACCCTATGTCATTAAAGAAACCAATATTGAGCGTCCCGTATTGCGCAATCGCATGGGATTCGTAATAGCATGGCAGGGCATATATCTGGAGTATTTTGCCACCACCATATCAAAGGAGTTCAAAGGTGGCCTCAATCAGGCATGGGGTGGCGTACAGTTGGGCGTCGGGCTGTAGTAGCTTTCTCTTGTTAGGTTCGGTTTATAAATGAAATGTCTTATGAGTGAGCGTTATTATTTTTGCCGGAATTAGTTTTTTGCTTTTATTGCACAGGTATGGCATCTATCATTTCAAGGGCATTCAGATATTTTAACGAGAAGTATCTGAAGAAGTATGTAGATAACCGCTATTGGCGGTTGGCAGATGATGATGGAGGGAAGGTAGATACATTAATGAAAGAGCAGTTGCTATCCGAGATACCGAAGTATTACCCCATGCGCAATCTAATGGTATTACGGGAAGAGAAGCCTGATGAGTACAGGTTTCTTATGCATCTTTTTGAAAGATACCTGTATCGGATAAATGATTGTTTGGTAGAGCCACGGTACCATTGGGTTATTCTGGCTCCGGCAAAAGTTTTCCGTTACTCTTACCAGCTCATAGAAGATCCCTGGGATAATGTAAAGGCAAAACCATCTCTTATTAAGTATCTTACACGAGGGCAGGGATTGCAGAAAAAGGAGAAAGGAATTCTGGTAAAGTATAACTGGACCAGTTACTATCACTTCTTCATAGATACGTTGGCACAGATATACCTGTGCGATGATATGGGAGTGCCGGATGATGTGCCACTGATAGTGCCGCATTATTACGATAAAGGAGACTTTGTAAAAGAATACCTGAAGCATTTCCCGCTAAAGCGGAAAATTGTGGTGCAGCAGAAAGATGAATATATGCATGTACAGGAGTTGTATGTAGCCAAAGATGTATTCTGTAACGATTCTTATCCAAGGGTAAGGCATCAGGTAATAAATTCCGGCATTGCAGCTAACCAGTCTGAAGTACCTGCGCCTGAACGTTTATTCATAAAACGGAAAGATGGCACAAACCGTTCTTTGTCTAATTCAGAGCAGATAGAAGAAATTGCCCGTGCCGCAGGATTTATGGTAATAGAGCCGGGTGAATATACCTGGGAGCAACAGGTCAGGTTATTTTCAGAAGCAAAGGATATTATCGGTATTCATGGTGCAGGCCTTACTAATATTATGTTCTGCAGAAACAATGATGTACGTCTGTTGGAGCTCTTTCCTGGCAATGGATTTGCTCCGGAGCATTATGAAAGTATGTGTATTCGTCTTGGCTTCGCCTATACATCTGTTAGTGGAAATGGATTAGATGCCAATCGTCGGTTTGCAATTGATAGAAATGCTTTTGCTGCAGCCCTTGATGCATTTTTCAGTTAAAATGTCCAGTTCCATCTGATGCTGGTTCTCGTTAACGGATATGTATAATCTCAGGATATTGCTGTAGTATCTTTTCAGCAAACGCTTGCATGATGGCTATGCCATTGTAGTTTATCTTCTCTGGCACATCGGTTATTTTATGATAGTCTTCATGCAGGCCTGTAGTGAGCGATAAGCACCTTATACCAGATGCTGCAAATGTTTTGCAGTCGGTCTGAAATATTCGCTCCGGCTCGTCGGTGTAAACTACTCCGCCCACCAGCGGACCGAGTTTTTCTCCTGTTGTATCTGGTATAGCCGGCTGGCTGTAAATAGTTACTGCATGTGAGCGCGCATCCATTCTCCCTACCATGTCAAAGTTCAGTGCCATGCATACCGGGGGGAAATGTTCTTTGCAATAGTTACTGAATGCTGCAGAGCCGAACAGGCCAGGCTCATGGGCAGCATAGCTTACCAGTATATAGTTGTAGGTGGGTTGTCTCCATTGTTTGTAGCGCTGCGCTAGTCCCATCAGTAATGCAACTCCAGAGGCATTATCATCTGCACCGGGATGAATACCCCTCTTTCCCAGACTACGGGAGCGTCCACTGCCCATACCCAGATGGTCATAGTGGGCACTGATGAGGATGGTACTGTCTGCATTGTTATTTATATAGCAGTATATGTTGGCTGCATTTTTAGTAGTTGTGCTATCTGCAGGACGAAAGGTAAATTTCTGTATCTGAGGATTAAACCCCACCTTGGAAAACCAATCGCTTACCATAGCTCCGGCCTGCTCTTCATATACAGTGCCTGCTTCACGCCCCTGTAGTGTATCTGCACATAAGGCTTTAATAACATGGCGGTATTGCCGCATTGTTTTACCTGGCATTTGTGCATAGCCGACTACAGTACATTCTGCTAAAAGAATGATTCCGTATATCAGATATCTCGTCAGGCGTTGTTGCATATTGGCTACTTCAAAAGTATCTTAAAATGGTGGGTGTTGATGCATATATAATGAAAAGAGGCTGCCGTATTGCACGACAGCCTCTGTATGGAAGATAAACCGGAATATTGTCAATTAATTCCTTGGTGCTTCTTTCTCTTTTTTACTTGCATCAACCGGAGGATTGATAGCTGTAGGATAGTTTGTATTCATCTGCAGCGTATGGCCATCCCACCATATACCTTCTGCATTATGCTTACGGTCGGCATCGTTAAACATTACGCGGGAGATGTTGCTGTTGAATTCAGATGATTTCAGGAACTCAGGCACTTTTTTAGTATCAGCATCTACTCGGTTACCTACTGCTATCCATGAAAGCTGTACTGAAGAGTTGCCATCTGCCAGTTCACGTACCGTAAACCCTGTTTTGTCTACTGATTCAATATATACGCCATGACACTGACCCATAGGAGTTATCGTAACCGCAGGAATTTCACCCAGCATTTTCGCATACTGCTCATTGAACTCTATGCGTACAGAGCCATCAGAAAGACGGGCAGTACCCTTGTCATATACTACCGGATTAGGAGATGTTGATGAATAAGTTGGGATAACTTCATCGCCTACATTTACCATTTCTATGTTACGGCCTGATGTATAAACATCACCTATGTTGTAGGATGCAAACAGTTCACCGGAGTTCAGCTGGCCTATAACATTACCTTTTGATATAGAACCAATCATGCCGAAGAATCCGCCACCTACACCAGCATCCATTTCAGATGCAGCAAAACCAGATCCTGAAGCATATGATGATGTACCATAAACACCGTATGAAGACGAACCACTGTTTTTGTAACCAAGAGAGCCCCAGTATGAACCCGCCTGCTGTGCTCCCAGTGTTCCTCCGCAGCGTGTATAATCGTTATAGTTAAAACCAGCTACACCAAATGTATATACATCACCCCAATAGCTGTAACCTGCTACAGCACGATTGCTGTTGGACTGACTATAGGATGTACCATTGTTTGCCGATGAGCGTGTACGGTAAGCATATATGGCAGATTGACCGTCAGTTGTTCCTGATTCACTCCTGTAGAAGTATGAAGTATATGTGCTGGATGGAGATGTACCTACACCGATACCGTTACCGTCGTCACGTACGATTGAGTTGCCAACTGATGTACTGCCAGTAAAGCGTACCATATAGCCGCTGGTACCACTGCCGGAAACACCTGCAGGAGGTACAGAAGCCCAGGTGCCATCACCACGCCAGAATGTAGATGCTGATGCACTTGTGCCACCATTGAGTCTGCTTACAGGGAGGTTACCACTTACATCTGTGGCGAGGTCTACTGCGCCAAATGTTGGTGCACCAGATGGGTTGCCATGTAATACGGTAGTAGTACTACCGCTGTTACCCAGTACCGGAGCTGTGCCGGCCGATGTTACGCGTCCTTTTGCATCTACGGTAAGGGTAGGTATCTGTGTGCCGCTGCCATAGCTGCCTGCACCTACACCAGACGCTGCCAGTGTGGGGTTAGGATAGCTGCCTGCAAGGTCACCGCCGGCTGCACCGCTTGCTGTAGGCACGTCCCATGTATTATCACCACGCAGGAAGCTGCCCGCACCGGGTGTGCCTGTAGCGCTCAGGTCTGTTATACCTATGCTGCCTGCAAGGTTTAGTTTGCTGTAGTCTATTGCTGCAGCTGCATTTACATCATCATTTGTGATGCTGCCATCCTGTATTTTATCAGTGTTAACAGCATTATTGGCTATGCCTGGGTTAGGATAGGTGCCTGTGAGGTCACCACCTGCTGCGCCACCTGGCGTTACACCGGATATAGTTACATTACCGGCCGATGTTACACGACCTTTTGAATCTACAGATATAGCTGGTACCTGTGTAGCATTACCATATGCGCCTGCTGTTACACCAGATGATGCCAGCGATGGGTTAGGATAGGTGCCTGCAAGGTCGCCGCCTGCAGCACCACCTGGCGTTACACCCGATATAGTTACATTACCTGCCGATGTTACACGTCCTTTTGTGTCTACAGATATAGCTGGTACCTGCGTAGCATTACCATATGCCCCTGCTGTTACACCTGATGATGCAAGTGATGGGTTAGGATAGGTGCCTGCCAGATCTCCGCCTGCAGCACCACCCGGCGTTACGCCCGAAATAGTCACATTGCCCGCCGCTGTGATACGGCCTTTTGAATCTACAGTGTAGGCTGGTACCTGAGTAGCATTACCATAGCTGCCTGCTGTAACACCTGTAGTTGTCAGGTCTGGTGCAGGATATGTTCCCGTAAGGTCGCCACCTGCTGCACCACCTGGCTCCACGCCCTGTATGGTCACATTGCCCGCTGCTGTGATACGGCCTTTTGAATCTACGGTGTAAGACGGTACCTGTGTAGCACTACCATAGTTACCAGCAGCAACTCCTGATGTAGCCAGTGATGGATTAGGATATGTACCGGCAAGGTCACCACCCGCAGCACCACCCGGCTCTACGCCCTGTATGGTAACGTTTGATGCAGATATTATGCGTCCTTTGGTATCAACAGTATAGGCTGGTACCTGAGTAGCGTTACCGTAGTTGCCTGCAGTAACACCTGTTGCTATCATTTCAGGAGCAGGATAAGTACCGGTGAGGTCGCCGCCTGCATTACCGCCAGGTTCTGTACCCCATATGGTTACATTTCCGGCAGTTGTTACCCGGCCTTTACTGTCTACTGTATAGCTGGGTACTTCTGTATGGCTACCGTAGCTACCCGCAGTTACGCCCGATGCTGCCAGATCAGGATTAGGATACATACCAGTGAGGTCACCACCGGCATTACCTCCAGGCTCTACACCTACTATTGTAGTATTACCTACTGAGGTTACACGTCCTTTTTCATCTACTGTAAATGCTGGCACCTGAGTAGCATTACCATAGCTACCTGCTGTAACACCTGTAGTAGTAAGCTCAGGATTGGGGTAAGCACCTGTAAGGTCACCGCCTGCTGATGTATAGAAGTTCAGACTCTGCCATACAGCGCCATCATAAAAATAGAAGCCTGTCTGGCCGTCGGTCTGAAACACAAGGAGACCTTTAGCCGGAGTTGCTATCAGCGAGCGCTGAGTAGCAGTCATTCTGGGTACAAGTACACCCTGTGTTGTTGATGTCATATCAAGAACCGCGCTCGGATGTGCTGCAGCGCCGGTTGCGTTCATGGACACGCCCTGTTGTGCCAGAACCTTTTCAGATCCAAAGAGGGCGAAGGCCGACATGGCAAGAATGGATAGTTGTATTCTTTTCATATCATTATAGTTTATAAT
>Ga0075012_10000059_pt1 | contig 100100 bp, 89 predicted proteins | sample All_14_2_FD_71474 | JGI IMG/M metagenome (GOLD analysis project Ga0075012, IMG submission 71474) | Freshwater microbial communities in response to fracking from Pennsylvania, USA - Allegheny Zone_MetaG_DW_15 | ecosystem: Environmental > Aquatic > Deep subsurface > Groundwater > Drilled... | reverse complement strand
ATAACAGATAGAGCATTAATACTAGATTTGTTTGAAAAAGAATCCTTCGATGTCGTAGTTAATTTTGCTGCAGAATCACATGTGGATCGCTCAATTGAAAATCCTGAAATATTTTTAAAAACTAATATTCTAGGGACACAAGTCCTTATGGATGCGTCTTTAAAATTTAATGTTAAAAGATATCACCAAGTTTCTACTGATGAGGTCTATGGTGATCTACCTTTAGATAGACCCGATTTATTCTTTACTGAAGAAACACCTATTCATACTTCAAGTCCATATTCAGCATCGAAAGCTTCTGCAGATTTATTAGTACAAGCTTACCATAGAACATTTGGACTACCTATTTCTATATCTAGATGCTCAAATAATTATGGCCCATATCATTTTCCTGAAAAATTGATTCCACTAATGATTAAGAAAGCACTAGCCAATGAACCATTACCAGTTTATGGTACTGGAGAGAATGTTAGAGACTGGCTTCATGTTCATGATCACTGCGTTGCTATTGATTTGATAATCCATAAAGGTAAAACCGGTGAAGTCTATAACATCGGCGGACACAACGAAAGAACAAACTTAGAAGTAGTAAAGACGATTTTAAGGGAATTAAATAAACCTGAAAACCTAATCAGATATGTCAAGGACAGAAAAGGGCATGATATGCGTTATGCGATTGATCCTACTAAAATAGAACAAGAATTAGGATGGAAACCTAAATATAATTTTGATACAGGTATTTTACAAACAATTAAATGGAATCTTGATAATCAAACTTGGATTAAAAATATTGAAAATGGTGAATATTTAAGGTTTATGGAAAACTACTATAAGGACTAGGTGTTATCAAATAATCATTTCATATTAAAATAGTAACCATTATTATCATACTTGGTTCATTTGTAACTTAAATTTATTATCTAATTTCATAACAAAATACATTAGTTTCATAGCAACCGACAGTCTAAAGTAAAGGGTCAAGGCAACCTTGTATGTGGAAACATATTTGCATGGTTTTAAAGATGATTTAAGCTTTTAGCTAAGACAAAAAGATACTCTTAAATGTAAATGAAAAAAACACGATATTTTTAGATTTTCATAAGGATGACACAAGAAAGACAGTCCTAGAGCATGACTTTCATAACAATAGACAGTCGCGATTTCAGGATGGTGCCAACCTTGTGTGTGGAAACAAATTTGTGTATATTTGTGGGTGATTCTAGCTCTTAACTAAGACAAAATGAGACTTTTAAATGTTAGTGTAAAAAACGATCAATTTTTAGATTTTCATAAGGATGATACAAGAAAGACAGTCCTAGAGCATGACTTTCATAACAACAGACAGTCGCGATTGCAGGATTGCACCAAGATTTTGCACATTGCATACTTGACAAAACAAAAAAGTATGATTTGCTCTTTGTTAAGACAATAAGTGACTCTCAAATCTAAAAAAATCTTCACTTTTTGATCAAACATATGTGACAACTGCAAAGATATCGACAGTACTTAGTGCAAATTTTCATAGTAACAGACAGTTCTTGAGTATCCCTCGGGACAACCTTGTGTGCGAACACATTTACGCATTTTTAAAGATGAATTATGCTCTTAACTAAGAAAAAAAGTGACTCTTAAATTTAAATACAAAAAACGAGGTATTTTTAGATTTTCATAATGATGACACAGGAAAAATAGTCCTTGAGTATGACTTTCATAACAACAGACAGTCCCTATAGCAAGATGGTGCCAGCAATCTATATGATGATAGTCTTGCATCGAAGAGAATTGCTAATATACTTAAAAATTCAGAATTAATTCTAAAAAAATATATGAACAAATTAACACTTATATGATTTAATGATTTGTACATAATATTCAAAAAATGTTCGGATACTCACTTGAGTTTTTTTCATTTCCTGAAACTTTTGAAATAACCATGAATAAGTTTCGTTATATAATCTAGTCATGCTAGTGGAGGATATCACTTATGTGCGGAATCGTTGGTTTCATCGGTCATAAAAATGCAAAAGACGTTGTTCTTAATGGTCTTACTCGTCTCGAATATAGAGGATATGATTCAGCCGGAATTAGTTTGTACAATAATCGTTATCAAATCTTTGATGTTTACAAAGATGAAGGACGTGTTTCTAAACTAATAGATTCAACAAAAAATGCTGATTATTCAACAATCGGTATTGGTCATACCAGATGGGCTACCCATGGTCGTGTCAACAAAGAAAACTCCCATCCCCATTATTCTCAAACACGCCGTTTTATCGTTGTCCACAATGGCGTTATCGAAAATTATCAAGAACTCAAAGATCAATATCTTCATAATCACATTTTTCAAAGTGAGACAGATACAGAAGTCATCGCACAACTGATTGAAACATTCTCACAAACATTGCATGTTGAAAATGCGATAACAACCACCCTCAAACTCCTGCATGGATCCTATGCACTTTTAGTATTAGATTCCAATGATCCTGAAAAAATCTATGCTGCAAAATACAAAAGTCCCCTCATTGTTGGATTAGGAGAACAAGGCATTACGATTGCATCAGATCTCATGGCGCTTGTTGGTTATTCAACTGATTATCATGCGCTAGATGATAAAACATTTATTGTAGCTCGTAAAGATGATGTTCGTCTTTTTAATCTTGATCATCAACCCCTTGATTTCCATTTCATGACAATCGAATTAGATGATGCTGATACTACCAAAGGTGAGTATGCACACTATATGCTTAAAGAAATCCATGAGCAACCTTCTGTGATTCGTCGGATTCTAACAAACTACTACCTAAAAGATCAAATCTTAATAAAACCTGAAATCCTTCAAGCCATCAAAGATGCAGATCGTATTTATATTCTTGCTGCTGGGACATCGATGCATGCTGGACTCATCGGAAAACAACTCTTTGAACGCTTATGTTCAATCCCAGTAGAAGTTCACATTGCATCCGAATTTGCTTATCAAAAGCCTTTATTATCTAAAAAACCGTTCTTTATCCTTGTTACACAATCTGGTGAAACTGCAGATCTACGTGCATGTTTAGTTGATTTAAATGAACGAGGATATCAGTCATTAACCATCACAAACGTCCCAACTTCAACCCTTGCCCGTGAAGCAACTTACTTCCTTGAACTTTACGCAGGTCCAGAAATCGCTGTTGCATCAACAAAAGCTTATGTTGCACAGGTCGCTGTTTTATCCATTCTTGCTTATGAATTATCATCTAGATCCTTTGATCTTCATCACGAACTTTCTCGTGCTGCAAGTTCCATCGAATCTTTCCTTGAAAATGAAAACATGCGTGATCTCGTGAGATATTACCTCACGCGTCGTAATGCTTTTTTCATCGGCCGTGGACTCGATTATTTTGTCGGACTCGAAGCCGCCTTAAAACTTAAAGAAATTTCCTATATACAAACTGAAGGATTTGCTGCTGGTGAGCTCAAACATGGTACGATTGCACTTATCGAAGATGGTACACCAGTCATTGCTCTGATCTCAGATCCCAAGATTAATCCGAATACACGTTCTAACTTAAAGGAAGTCCAAGCACGTGGTGCTAAGACCTTTAAAATCGCTATGGAATCCTGTAAGATAGAAGGTGATGAAGTCATTATCCCTAATGTTCATCCCTTCCTTACACCGCTTGTGATGGTTGTTCCTACACAACTAATCGCCTATTATGCAGCATTAGAACGTGCATATGACATTGATAAACCTCGTAACCTCGCCAAGAGTGTTACTGTTGAATAAGGAAAATCTATGGGTAAATACTTTGGTACAGATGGCATCCGTGGGATTGCCTTTGAAAAACTAGATAGTGAACTCGCATACCGTGTCGGTCAAGCGATTGGTCATATTTTAAAACCCGATGTGGTTGTCATCGGTATGGATACGCGTGAATCATCACCCATGCTTGCTTACAGCATTGCCAATGGTCTTTTAGCTTGTGGTGTACATGTGAAACTTGCAGGTGTTGTCTCAACACCGATGATTGCACATTACTCTAAAACACACCAAATCATCGGTGTCATGATTACAGCATCCCATAATCCATTTATGGATAATGGCATTAAAGTCTTTAATAAAGGCTATAAGACCACTGAAGATGTTGAAGCACTCCTTGAAGACTTTATGGATCATGGAACGCTCACTTATTCAACCTTTGGAAAACTCTCTTTGACAGATGAAGTCAAGAAACTTTACTTAAAGATCTATGATGAGATGAATTTAAAGCCTTCACCTCTAAAAATTGGTTTTGATTCCGCCCATGGTGCAAACTATCAGATTGCCCGTGAAATCTTTGATCAAATCAATCCAACATCCATTCAAATCGCGAACACTCCCAATGGGAAAAACATTAATCTTGATTGTGGATCAACCCATCTTGAAAGTATCTTAAAACTTGTTCATGATAAAAAACTTGATATCGCATTCAGTTTTGATGGTGATGGTGATCGGATCATCTTGATTGATGACCAAGGGGTCATCTATGATGGCGATCTCATCATCCATATGATTGCCACATACCTAAAGAAAAGAAATCTCCTCAATAAGAATACCGTTGTCCTGACCAAAATGAGTAATCCAGGTATTCTCAAAGCCTTAAAAGAAGAAGGTATTGATTATGTCTTAACCGATGTTGGTGATAAGTATGTGTTCCATGAACTCTATACCAATAATTACACCATCGGTGGCGAATCTTCAGGTCATATCATCTTAACTCATCTTCTTCATACCGGTGATGGACTCTTAGTTGCCATTTATCTCTTAAAGATCTTAGAAGAACTTGGTCTATCCCTTAGAGAACTCGCTAGAAAAGTTAAGATGTATCCCTTAAAACTCACGAATATCAAAGGTATTGAAAAATCCATCTTAAAACATGAAGTCATTATCAAAGCGATCGATGAAGTGAAGAAGAAACTTGGCGATAATGCATTACTTCTTGTTCGTCCATCAGGGACTGAAAGCTTAATTCGCATTACCATCAGTCATGAAGATGAAAAGATGGTTGATGAGATGACACAATACTTAGTCAATACAATCACTATGGAGGGTAAACGTTGATGAAAAAATATGCTTTAATTCTTGCTGCAGGTAAAGGAACCCGCATGCGCACTGAACTTCCTAAAGTTGCATTCCCTATTCTTAAAAAACCCATGATCTCATACATTGTTGAAAACATTGAAAAATCATCGATTGATGAGATTGTTGCGATTGTCGGTCATAAAAAAGAAGTTGTGATGGACTTGCTCGGTGACCGCGTTACTTATGCTGTCCAAGAAGAACAACTCGGTACAGGTCACGCTGTTTTATCAGCTGCACCACAACTTGAAGATAAAGAAGGAACAACCTTCATCCTTCCAGGTGATATGCCTCTCATGGAATATCCTTTGATGGATAAACTCATCCGTGCTCATGAAGAAATGGGCAACGACTTAACGGTTGTCACGATGATGATGGATTATCCCAAAGGATATGGACGTATCGTTCGTGATGAATATGGGATTGTGACAGGCATTGTTGAAGAAAATGACTGCAATGAAGCTCAAAAACTCATCAAAGAAGTGAACTCCTCTGTTTATATCGTCAACAATAAACTCCTTTTTGAATATGTTAAAAAGATTCAAAAGAACCCACGTAAAGGTGAATACTATTTAACAGATATCGTCAATCTCATGCATATCGACCACAAGGTCAATACCTTTATCGTTCGTAATCCCATGGTGACCATGGGGATTAACGACCTCTATGGGATTTCGATAGCTGAAAAATACTTAAGAGATCAAATCAATAAGGGACATATGCTTGCAGGTGTTTCGATGATTAACCCAGAAACGATCACGATTGGTCATAATGTGATCATTGAAGAAGGTGTTTGGATTTATCCAAATACGACCATCACTGGAAATACCATCATTAAGAAAGGTGCCATCGTTGGACCTAACTCAGAAGTGGTCGATTCTATCATTCATGAACGCGCTGAAATCAGACACTCCATCATCTTAGAATCTGAAGTCGGACATGATACCACCGTTGGACCTTTTGCACACTTAAGAAACCATGCAGTGATTGGTCCCAATAACCGTATTGGTAACTTCGTTGAAGTGAAGAAGTCATCCACCGGTGAAGGTACGAAAGCTGCTCACCTTATCTATTTAGGGGATGCTACGATAGGTAAGAATGTGAACTTTGGTTGTGGATCAGTTACTGTTAACTATGATGGCGTGAACAAGCATCAAACGGTGATTGGTGATGATGTCTTTGTTGGGTGTAACGTAAACTTAATCGCACCCATCAAAGTTGAAGATAATGTCTTTATTGCAGCTGGTTCAACGGTTACAGAAAACATTCCTAAGGGTGCATTCACCATTGCAAGAAACAAGCAAATCAATAAAGAAGACTACTCGAAAAACTACATTAAACCCAAATCCGAAAAAGCTGAATTGTAAAGAAATGTAAATTATGAAGAAAAAATGTCAATGTTCTTGACATTTTTTTATTTTAAGCGTACTTTATTTACATAAAAGGGGAATCTATGATGAAAAATTACACAAGAACTGATATTTTAAGACTTGCGAAAGAAAATGATGTGCGCTATGTTCGTCTGCAGTTTACAGACATGCTTGGAACTGTTAAAAACGTCGAAATTCCAGTGACCAACTTGGAAAGAGCACTGGCCAATGAAATCATGTTTGACGGATCATCGATTCAAGGATTTGTTCGAATCGATGAAGCTGATATGTATCTTTATCCCGATCTATCCACATGGTTAGTTCTTGAATGGGAAAGTGTTGTTCAAAATGCTGGTAAAGTTGCAAGACTCATTTGTGACGTCTATAAGACCGATCGTACACCGTATGAAGGTGATCCACGCTTCATCTTAAGACGTAATATCAATGAGATGAAAAAACTAGGGTTTGATAAGTTTAATGTGGGTGTTGAACCTGAATTCTTTTTATTTAAGCTTGATGCTAAAGGGAAACCCACCATGGAGTTTTCTGACTTAGGTGGTTACTTCGATTTAGCACCTGTTGATGGTTCAGAAGACGTACGTCGTGACATCGTTCTCGAACTTGAAAAGATGGGCTTTGATATGGAAGTCTCTCACCATGAAGTGGCTTTTGGTCAACATGAGATTAACTTCCATTTTGATAATGCTCTTGAAGCATGTGATAATATTCAAACATTCAAAGTACTTGTTAAGAATATTGCAAGACGTCATGGTTATCATGCAACATTCATGCCTAAACCCATTCAAGGGATTAACGGTTCAGGTATGCATTCGAATGTATCGCTATCTGATACATTAGGTAATAACCTATTCTACGATCCAAATACTGAAAATCAATTATCGAAGACAGCACTATCCTTTATAGGTGGTGTCATGAAACATGCTCAAGAGTTTTGTTTAGTGACAAATCCTACTGTGAACTCCTATAAGAGACTTGTTCCTGGCTATGAAGCTCCTTGTTACATCTCTTGGAGTGATGCCAACCGCTCCACGATGATTAGAATCCCTGCAGCACGTGGCAAATCAACCCGTATTGAGGTTCGAAGTGTCGATCCCTCATCTAATCCCTATCTTGCCATGAGTGCACTCTTAGCCGCAGGATTAGATGGCATTCGTAATTCTTTAGATGGTGTATCACCTGTGAAGAAGAATCTCTTTAAGATGAGTGATGTTGAACGAAAACGTTTAGGTATTCGTAATCTTCCTGAAAGCTTAAAAGAAGCGATTGAATTCTTTTCAGCGAGTGAACTCATGAAAGAAACGATTGGTGAAGTTCTTTTCACAAAACTCATTGAAGCCAAAACCAAAGAGTGGGATGAATACAAGATGAAAATATCCCAATGGGAACTTGATAAGTATCTTCCTATCATTTAATCATTGACACCCAAAAATTTGGGTGTTTTTTTATTTCTGTGGTAGAATAAATATAATCAACTAGGGGGTATGATGTATGTCAAATCCAGTGGTCATCATGACCGATTCAACTGCAGATTTAAGTCTTGAATTACTAAAAAAATATCAAATCATTTCCATTCCTCTTTATGTTCATTTTGGTGAAAAATACTTTAAAGATGGACTAGAGATTACAACACCTGAACTTTATGCAAGAGTTGAACAAGAGAAAGTCCTGCCACAAACAGCAGCACCTTCACCCGGTGATTTTATTGATGTGTTTAGACCATTGATCAGTGATGGGAAAGATATTATATACATTGGAATTGGTTCTAGTCTTTCAGCAACCCTTCAAAGTGCGAGAGTTGCAGCTTCTGAATTCTCTGAAAACAGAATCTTTATCGTGGATTCAAAGAATCTATCCTCTGGGATTTCACTCCTTGTCTTAAAAGCGAAAGATCTTCGTGATCAAGGTTTATCTGCTCCAGAAATCTTTGAAAAGATCAATGCTTTAGTTCCTAAGGTAAGAAGTCAATTTGCTATACAAACTTTGGAATATCTCTATAAAGGTGGACGTGCCACTGGCTTACAAGCCTTGATGGGATCCATGCTTCGCATCAAGCCGATTATCAAAGTCACTGATGGAAAGCTAGGTGTCTATAAGAAAGCATTTGGCAAGATGAGTCGTGCACTCGATATCATGCTTGAAGATTATGTTTCACTGGGTGATCAAGTTGATCTTGACTATGTCATGATCACGCATTCGCTTGCTGATAAGCATGCGACATACATGATTGACTATGTGAATACTCACCTTAAACCTAAACAACTGATTGAATCTCATGCAGGATGTGTCATTTCTTCACACTGTGGTGAAGGAACGATTGGGATCCTCTACATAGAAAGGTAAATAATAAAATGATGAGAAACTGGAACTTAAATGATTTATACGTAGGTTTTGATGATAAATTCAATCAAGACCTAAATACTTATGACTTGATGTTTGATGATTATGTCTCCTGGATCAATGGGGATTCATCCAACCCAAAAGCCTATATTGAAGGTTATCTTTCACGCTCAGAAGCACTCACCAAACACGGTAGAACCTTAGGAAGTTTTGTGATGCTGACGATGTCTACCGATGTGACCCATAAAGAAGCTCCACTCTATATGGCAAAGCTTCAAAAGATATCACGTAAATCAACAGCTGAAGATGTCAAATTCTCAAGATATCTCACAACGGTTGATCTCAAGAAGCTTGCTAAAGAAAGTGAACTCATTTCGACATATCTTTATCAACTCGAACTCATCCAACAAGATGCAAAACATCTCTTATCTGAAAAAGAAGAAATCCTTTATGCGAAATTAAGAGAGCTTGCATCATCATCCTGGGGACAGCTTCAATCGATAACCACTGCGAATCTTCCAGTCAAGTATCGCGATCAAGAAATTACACTCTCTGAAGTAAGAAACCTCGCATATGAAGCAGATCCTAAGGTTAGAAAAGATGCATTTGATGCTGAAATCAAATCATTTGAACTGATTGAAGATACGGTTGCTATGGCACTATCCAACATCAAGCGTGAAGTTGTCATCATGAATGAACTGAGAGGTTATGCATCAGCCTTAGAAAAGACGTTAGAAACATCGAAGATGACGAAAGCAACACTAGATGCCATGATCGAAGCGATGATGGATTTTAGACCCTCTTTTGAAGCTTATTTACAAGCAAAATCCAAATATCTAGGACATGAAGGCAATCTTCCTTTTTATGATCTCTTCGCTCCAGTTGGAAAACTTGAAAAGACCTATACCTACGAAGAAGCACAAGCGATCATTAAAGAATCTTATTATGGTTATTCCAAACGTTTAGGTGATTTTGCAACCAAGGCATTTGATAACGAGTGGATAGATGTTTACCCCAAAAAGGGCAAACGAGGTGGAGCGTTCTGTTCGAATCAACCCCAACTACGTCAATCACGCATTATGACCAATTTCACGGGATCGTTATCTGATGTCTTAACATTAGCTCATGAACTTGGACATGGTTATCACGGAGAAGTCATTAGTGATAACAGACCCCTTCATTGGAGTTATCCCATGCCTTTAGCTGAAACCGCATCAATTTTCTGTGAAACGATTGTGAATAATCACTTGCTTTCACACATCACCGATCCTAAGGAAAGACTCTCTGTTTTAGAAAACTCCCTTCAAGGGGATACACAAGTCATTATTGATATTCTTTCGCGTTTCCTTTTTGAATCAGCCCTCTTCGAAAAAGCAACTGGTCCCGTATCGAAACATGTCATGAAAGAGATGATGCTTGATGCACAGAAGAATGCATACCTAAAAGGGCTTGATCATAATCAACTTCATCCATACATGTGGTTAGTCAAAGGTCACTACTACAGTGCAGGCTTAAACTTCTATAATTTCCCTTATGCCTTTGGTCTTCTTTTTGGTAAAGGTCTTTATGCCCAGTACTTAAAAGATCAGAAGAAGTTCTTAAAGAATTATGATGAACTTTTGGCCTTAACAACCAAAACATCGGTTGAAGCATGTGCGATATCGATGGGAATCGATGTTACCAAGAAAGATTTCTGGATTGATTCGTTAAACGAAGTCAAGAAGGATATCGATGAAGTCATTGCATTAATGAAACACTAAAAATAAATGGGGATTCAGCAGCTGAATCCCTTATTTCTTTAATATTGATTCATAAATGTTAACTTGAAGTTATGACATCGCTGATTTAAAACCGGATGTTTTTTTCCATGAATGAGGACATCGATCAACTCTTGCTTCTTAATGACAAGATGAGGTTCCACATGCTTGGGATTCTTAATCAAATGGCTTACCATATGAATGATATCTTGTTTCTCTTCACTTAAGGTATCTTGAACAAGAATAACGAAATGATCGCGTTTTTCTTTGTAAAAAATGTTGATCATGGCTTCTAGATTGCAGATAGCCATCATATGAGAGGGTTTACCTTGATCAGAAATGATCCATGTTTTTGAATAATCCTTATCTTTGATGATGGGATTGACTTTTTTGAGTAACACCATCTCTTCAACAAGACCATCTTTTTCCATGACATAACCGATTGTTTCTTGATCTTTCATGATGAGATAGGTTTCAATACCATCCATCGATAATCCATACACCAAGTCTTGATAATACTGAACAGTTCGATAGTCATGTGAAACATACTCAAAACGTTTGTTATAGATCGATAGAAGTGTGTGTGTATTCGCTGTTTGAATAAGGTGACATCCCTCAAGTCTTTCATAATCACCGACTAATTCTTGATAACCTACCGGGAAGAAGCCCTGAGATTCATAGATATGAGGTTGATCGGTTTTCAAGATAATCCATGGAATCTTTTGACTGATGCATTCTTGAATGAAGGACTGAATCAAATGCTTCATATGACCTTGTTTACGATATCTTGGATCAGTGGATGCACCAACAATCATGGGAATATGATAAGAAAATGATGATTGCGTTTTATACTTATTCCACTTGATGTAAAAGGCAGTTTTTAATAGTCCATCTTCTACGTGATATCGCATGTTATCTTCATGGTAATGATTTAAAAAGAAGTAGTCGCGGTAACCTTGTCCATCTTCTGGAAAAGACGTTTTGTAGAGTTCATAGGCTTGCTTCATAAAGGGACGATGATAACATGCATATTTAGGATCTTTGATGAGTGGATGATAAGATAGTTTTGCTTTTCTTAGTTCTGGAAGTCCTACATCCTCTTGTCTTGAGATATAAGTACATTCCTGATAATAGGTTTCAGTGACGAGATGAGCAAGCATCTGATAAGAACCCATATAATCGGTATCAGCTTTTTCAAAGAGCATAATACCTGTATTGTTTAAACTAATTGTTCCAATCGATAAACCCACCACAGTATCATCTACCCAAAGCAAAGCTGCAATATAATGTGCACCTTTGAAATAAAGATCTAATGTCTTATACAGGGGGTCAAAATCAGCATTAGATCCACCTTGTTGTTGATATTTCACAAGGCATAAATCGATTTCACCAAGATCATCATAGGTTGCTTGTGTTAAACGATAGTTATATTGCTTCTTGAATTGTGCAATCAAATTACGTTTACGATGATATTTACTCCCTTTCATCTCAATGAATGCTTTTGTATCATAGATATACTCTGAAAGTTTATCATCAACCAGATAAAGAAGATCATATGTAATGATCTTTTTCATCGCATCCGTGATACCAATAATACGTGCATGTGGAAATCTAGTGATGATGAAATGAATGCCCTTATTAAAATCATCAATACTTCCTGCAATCGGAGGAAACATCCACATTTCTTTGTTTTTTTCACATTTGACATATCCTATATCATCTTTCCACATGATCAAAATGCAGTCATTTTGTTGCCATGCTAAAAGATTCTCAAAGACTAGCTCTGAGGATAGATACTCGTGATAGAAGGAGAGTTTGACGACAGTTTGATCAATCTTTTCTTTATCGTCTAAACGAAGTGGCTTAAATGAATACATGATAACTCCTTGTAAGGTAATACACTACATTATCATGATAACTGAAGATACACTTCGTGTAAAGCAAAATCAGTGAGTTCAGATAAAAAGTGGTGTATGCTATGAATAAAGAGAATAAATAAGCATGCTTATTTCATCATCTTTTTTGTTTATGAATTGATGAGATGAAAATATCATGAAATACCCCTTATTTTAGATGGGATAAATTCCCCCATCCAATGGCTTCATGAAGCCATCAACATGATTTTGAGAAATCGTTGAAAAAAAATCTCAAAAAAAAGTCGCTAAAATGCTTGAAATTCTCAAAAAAAGGGCTATAATTATTGCTTGTAAAAGATAATAAACTAAGAGGAGCCTCAAGGTGAATAAAAAACCCCTAATCGAATTAATCAATGTAACAAAATCTTATGACGGTGAGAAGGTCGTTGATACCTTAAACCTCACCATTTATGAAAATGAATTTGTCACACTGCTTGGTCCGTCTGGATGTGGTAAAACCACGACACTGCGCATGATTGGCGGGTTCGTGCAACCCGATGAAGGACAAATCATTATTAACGGAAAAGTCTTTAATGATCTTCCACCCTATGCACGTCCGATCCATACCGTCTTTCAGCGCTACGCATTATTTCCACATTTAAACGTCCTTGAGAACGTAGCCTTCGGTTTACGTAATCGTAATACCGAATACCTCATGAATTTCTTCGGTCATGATCTTATCAACAAGACTTACAAAGAGTTATACCCAACTCACGAGAAACAAAATGGGCGTCTCGTTCATAAGATCGTGCAGTCCTTGATCGATAAAGCTGCACAAGATGCACTCGCCCTGGTTAAACTGACTGGTTTTGAACAACGCAAGATTGATCAAATCTCTGGGGGTCAACAACAACGCGTGGCCTTAGCGCGTGCGATTGTTAATAAACCTCAAATCTTACTTCTCGATGAACCCCTTGCTGCTCTTGACTTAAAGCTTCGTCAAAACATGCAATATGAACTCAAAGAAATGCAACGTAAGCTAGGTATCACCTTCATCTTCGTCACCCATGACCAAGAAGAAGCGATGACGATGTCTGATCGTATTGTTGTCATGAGAAGTGGTCTCATTCAACAACTTGGCACACCCAAATCGATTTATAATGAACCCGTGAATCGCTATGTTGCGAACTTCATTGGTGAAACCAATATTTTCCCAGGTACCTATGTTAAAAAGGATGTTGTGAACTTCTTAGGTGTAGACTTTAAGTGCACAGGCTATACCTTTAATGATCAAGAAGCGGTTGATGTTGTCATTCGTCCAGAGGACTTTGACGTCGTTGGTCTTGATAAGGCGAAGCTTACAGGAACCGTGACATTCTCACTCTTCAAAGGTGTTCATAACGAACTTGATGTCGATATCAACGGCGTCAAAGTCATGGTCAATACTTATGAATCCTATGAAGTGGGTCAATCGATTGGTTTATCCGTGGATCCTTATGAAATCCACATGATGAAGGTCGAAAACAATGGGTAAAGAGTTTAAGATACTCGCCATACCTTATCAGATATGGCTCTACATCTTAGTCTTTGTTCCGTTGGTTGCCATGGTTGGGATTGCACTGTCTAACTATGACTCCTCGGTTGATTTAAATCAGATCAATGTCAATTTAACGCACTGGTCGATTTTATTTCAATCACAAAATCTGATTGCATTTCGTAATAGCGTTGTCTTTGCGATTCTTACGACATTAATCTCATTTGTTTTAGGATACTTTGCAGCGTATTATATTTTCCAATCGAAGTTTAAAAACAAGTTTATCATCTTAACGATTGTGATTCTACCCATGTGGTCGAATTTGATCTTAAGAGTTGATGCATTAAATAACGTATTTTCACAAAATAACATCTTAAGTTCAATCTTAGGATTCTCGCCCTTTGGTAATATCACAGGTACACCGTTTGCAATTCTCTTAGGGCTTGTGTTTACCTACTTACCTTTCATGATTCTACCCGTCTACACCGCGCTTGAAAAGATTGATTATGCCCTTCAAGAAGCTGCACTTGATTTAGGATTAACCCCGTTCAAGAAGTTCTGGAAGGTCATCTTTCCGTTATCCTTAAAGGGAGTTGTCACAGGTTCAATCATGGTGTTCTTACCAACACTTGCAGGTTTTGCGATCCCCAAGATTTTAGGGAAAGGTAATTTCTTATTCATCGGTAACGTCATTGAAAATAAATTACTTTCATCTACCATCTTCTACAATCATGGATCCTTACTTGCTGTGGTCATCTTAGTCTTTATTTTAGGATCAATCTTGTTACTCACCAGATTTGATAAGGAAGGGGAGACACTCTTATGACAGACATGAAAAACTACCCTGTAGCAACCTTAGAAGAATATGGCTATAAAGATTATTCAAAGTTTCAAAAGCCTATTAAAGTATTCAGACACATCTTATTCTTTTCTGTCTTCTTGATGTTATATCTATCGATCTTGGTGATTGCGATTCAATCGATCAATTCATCGGTAAGAACCTCTGAATTTCTCGATATCACCTTTGAATGGTATCCCAATATCTTCCAAGAAGAAGATTTGATGACTGCGATTAGAAATACATTTATTGTATCCTTTATTGCAACCTCAATCGCGACCATCGCGGGCACATTCTTTGCTGTAGGTCTCTATTCTTTAGAGAAGAAAAAACGTCAAAAGATCATGCTCATGAATAACGTGCCGATGCTGAATGCCGATATCGTGACTGGGTTCTCATTGATGCTGATGTTTAGACTCTTAATGCCGATATTTCCTAACATCTTTGGCCTCTTCACCCTCGTCATGGCCCATCTATTCTTTACCCTTCCTTATGTCGTGCTTTCTGTGATGCCTAAACTCAAGGAAACCGACCCCAACTTGATGGATGCTGCACTTGATTTAGGGATTAAACCCTACAAGGCTCTCATCAAAGTGGTGATACCTGCCATTAAGGCTGGTATTTTCTCAGGTATGCTACTTGCATTAACCATGAGTATCGATGACTTTGTCATCAGTTATTTCAACACCGGAGCTGGATTTGATAACTTATCAATCTGGATCTATGGTGTGGTTGGCCGTCGTAACCTAACGCCGTCAGTGTATGCTTTCTCGACACTTCTTACTCTTTTCACATTGGCAGGCTTGATGGTCTATACATTCTTACAACATTCTAAGAAAGGAAAAAAGAGTGAGTTAAAATGAAGAAGTTTTTGTTAGTCTTTGTCCTTGCCTTGGTAGCCTTCGGGGTTGCAGCTTGTGATTCTCGCCCTGTATTAAATATTTTAAACTGGGGTGAATACATTAACGATGAAGTCGTTAAGAACTTTGAAGAAGAATATGGTATTAACGTGAAGATCAGTGTCGCTGATTCCAACGAATTGTTCTATTCTAAAATTAAGAGTGGTACCACACCTTTTGATCTTGTTATTCCTTCAGATTACATGATTGAAAAGATGGTGGAAGAAGATATGCTTATTCCTCTCGATTATGATTTGCTTCCTAATCGTGCAAACGTGACCTATATGGATGGTGTCAATCAAATCTTTGATTCGATGACTGAAACCACATTCGCACGTACTGGTCAAACCGTCGATTATACTGAATACATGGTTCCTTATTTCTGGGGTACATTTGGTATCATCTACAACAACCGTGTTGATGGACTTGAAGAAGCACTCAATCAACATAGCTGGGCAGCATATTTTGATGCTGACACCTATTTTCCAACAGCAAGACGTGGTATGTATGACGTTGCACAGATGGTCTATGCATCTGCGATGCTTTATCGTGGACAAGATCCAAACGTTTATTCAACAGCTTATCTCAATCAAGTTCAATCTGACGTTGTCAATGCTAACTTCATCCAATGGGGTGATGATATGCTCAAAAGAGATATCGAATCAGATAACCTAGATATGGCATTCACCTATACCGGTGACTATCTTGACCGCTTATATATTCAAATTGATGAAGGTAAATCCTTAGATGAAGTTCGTGCAGAATTTGATATCTACATTCCACATAACACGTTAGTGTTTATTGATGCGATGGTGATTCCAGAAACAGCTGAACATGTGGATCGTGCTCATCAATTCATCAACTATTTACTTGATCCAGAAGTCGTTGCATTAAACAGTGAAGTTGTTGGTTATGCAACCGCATTAGAAGAAGCTTATGATATTATTGTGTCCTATGTGGATTCAACCGATCATTACAAGAAGAATTGGGCATTAGCAAACCTTCTTTACTACAATAAAGATCGTGAAGGTGAATTCTATCCCATGACCACTTTAAGCCCTGCTGCCATTGATGCCATTAACTCCATGGTTCAACAGGTTATTACTGGATAACGCCCGATTTTAATACATAAAACCACGTATTTTTATCTTTTTTATCGTGGTTTTTTTATTTTATATTCATTTTCCTAGTGATATAGGTATAATAGAAATTAAAGGATAGGTGGGGATGAAATGAAACGATTTTTATTATACTTTTTGATGCTATCTCTTGGCATCTTTTTGATTTCATGTGATGCATTTACGAAGACACATACCGTGAAGTTTGTTTCAGATGACGAAGTCATTGATGAAGATGTCATCGTCTCAGGTAAGAAAGTGGATGAGCCTATTTATCACAAAGAAGGTCACACACTAGATGGATGGTACACCAGCGAAGATGAAGGTGAAACTTTTATAGAGAAATGGTCATTTATCGGGTACTCTGTTCAAGAGGATTTAGTCCTGTATGCAAAATGGATCACGAATACATATCATGTCACTTTCCATACTGATGGAGGATCATCCTTAGATGATATGGATGTTCTTTATGGTACTGACCTTTCTTCACTTGAAGAACCTGTAAAATATGGTTATGTTTTTGATGGATGGTATCTCGATGAAATCTATAAAGCTCGACCTACAGATGGAAAGATGCCTGCTGAAGATATAGAACTCTATGCCAAGTGGATACTTGGATCATATCAAGTGCGTTATTATGAAGTGACAGAAAAAATCATTGATATTCAAACATCACAAACACATGCAATGGCATTGACAAATCATGGACGATTAATTGCGTGGGGATTAAATGATCGTGGTCAACTGGCAACAGGTGATAAGATCAATGTAACAGTGCCCACCGACATCACATCAAATTTCCCATTATATTATTATGAAACGATTAAATCGATCAAATTGGGATCCACATTTGGAGTTGCTTTAACGAGTGATAGTCGAGTCATGACATGGGGGTATAATATAGTTGGTCAACTTGGGGATGGAACAACTGAAGAATCTTTGGTTCCAAAAGATATTACTCCTCGTTTTGGATTAGCAAATAATGAGCGTATCACTCAAATATTCGCAGCTAAACAGACAGCATATGCCATAACCAATCTTTATCGCATCTTTGCATGGGGCCATAATAACCTTGGTCAAATCGGAAATGGTACTATGGAAAATCAGTTGACACCTGTCGATATATCCTCGACCATTCAAACAGAATATGATCCTATTCCCGTTTACAACTTGTACACAAATGGATCATGGACTTTTATTGTGATGCGCTATAATGAGGTCTATGGTTTTGGATATAATTCTAATGGGCAACTGGGCATTCCTGCATCTTCACCTGTCTTAACACCTATTGAAATTGATATTCCTGTAATTGATGACACACTACTTACAAGTCTTCAATGCGTTGACTTTCATTTAGGTGAACATCACACGTTATTGATAAATACTGATGGTGATGTTTATGCTTCTGGATCGAATCTATCAAAGCAGATTGGTGTTTCAACACAAAGTCAGGTAGAAACATTTACAAAGTTAAATGATTATCTTGGATTATCAGTTGATGAAGGTGCACGAATTGCAGGAGTCATGGATACAACATCATTCATCATTACGAATAAGGAAAGACTCATCACGTGGGGTGGTGCAAGTGGTAGAATTCATAATCCAGAGGCATTTTTCTCAATACAAGGTGTTTATGATGTTACATCGCGTTATCTAACAACGGAAGAACCTATCATTAAATTGATGGGGAGCTCCTACACTCTTTTTATGCTCACACACTCTGGAATGTTATATGGTCTGGGTAGTGGAATAAACAACCTCTTATATCATGACACTGAATACTTTGTGCCCGATGCGATACACATGAATCAGTATATGATGGATTTTGAGACTGAACTTCTTCACACAGATACCATCGATTATCAAACACAAATTCCCTTGATTTCATATGAAAGAGATGGATTTACTCAGTCAAACTGGTTTTACGATAACCAGCAAAGCCAAGCAGTCGAAGAAAACATAAACATGCGTGGTAATGACATCGATCTATTTACTTCATATGATCTTAATCGATACTCGATTACCTATTATAGTGATGAGCAAGTGATTTCTCATCCAGGATTTCGATATTTTTACTATAAAGATGACGATTATATTCATCTCAATCGGATATACAAAGTTAATTATTACATGAATGGATGGGGAACAGAAGAATACCCATATGCGGAAGAGTGGTATATTGAAGTCAAGTATTTTGATGGCGATTTGATACTGTATGCGACATATACATATAATCCGCATCGGAGTTTGCCCATTCGTTGATTTTCATCACTGTTTTGATTCACTGAATAGTGATTGATATGATATAATAAGATTAATTAATTGAAACAAAATGGATATTAGGAGAACCTTATGAACGAACAACACCTTGAAGGTAGTAATGAATTAAGTTTAGTTGATTTATTTAAGATATTACGAAGTAATTTGTTAATGATCATTATTTCAACTTTGTTTTTTGGAATTTTAGCTGGATTGTATGCGTATGTGATTGCAGATCCTATGTATAAATCTAATGCCTATGTCATGGTGCAAGTTCAAATTGAGTCAGGAACAAGTGACTCATTTGACCTTGTCAATGCGCAACGTTTGTTAGCAACAGCTGCTGATTTGATTACGATGCCCGTTGTTTTAGAAGAAGTGATTAGCAATTTGGATTTGTCTACAACTGCAAAACTTCTCAAAGAAGATATCACTGTCTCATCTTCAACAACAAGTTATTTTATTAATGTGTCTTATATTTCTGAAGACCCTGCATTAGCTCAAGCAGTGGTTAATGAAGTTATCACAGAAGCGATTGCTTTTGCTGATGAACGTGTCGCAATCTTAAAAGATAATATCATACAGACCTCTACAGCCAAAGAAGGTGTGAAAGACTCTCCGAATGAGCCACTGATTATTATTATCGGTATCATTCTTGGTGGTATTGTAGGTGTTGGTATCGCCTTCATTAAGGAGTTACTCAATAACACCTTTAGAACCAAAGATCAACTTGAAGCTGCATTTGGTATTCAAGTTTTAGGAGTAATCCCTGAATTTGAAGTGAAGGAGACACGCTCATGAGTAAAAAGCAAATTAAATTGTTCAATGGTGAACGAAACGAACGCTATGACTATTTAGTGACTAAAGAACAACCATTGTCATATACATCCGAATCCTTCCAAAAGGTGATTATTAACCTTGATTATGCGAATATTGATGGAAAAATTAAAGTCATTCAATTCACATCGACACTTGCTTCTGAGGGTAAATCAACCTTTGTATCCAATTTAGCTTTTCTTTTAGCACAGAAAAATAAGCGCGTAATCTTACTTGACCTTGATTTAAGAAAACCTAAGATGCACAGAGTATTTAACGTACCTAATAAGGACGGTTTAAATGATTATTTATCGAGTAAGATTCAATATGATCAACTGATTAAGCATTCGGAAAAGTTTGGATTTGATTTCATTGTCACTGGTGAAAAGACAACAGCTGTTGTGAACGTCTTGGAATCTGTAAAGATGAAGGAATTGATTCAAAAACTTCGTGAAAATTATGATTATATTTTATTAGATACACCTCCTGTTATTGCCGTTTCAGATGCTTTATATGTTGCAAGAAATGCAGACGGTGTCATCTTTATCGTTGCACAAGGTGTTGCGAAGAAGAGTTTAGTGAAAGAAGCCATTCAAACCCTTAAGAATAATAATGTCCACATTATTGGGACTGTATTAACTCAAGTTAACTTGAAGAGTGGCGAATATGGCTATGGTTATGACTATAGTTATAAATACGAAGAATAATGTTTTTAGATCTCCATACCCACATCTTACCTGCGGTTGATGATGGTTCACCCTCCATCGAACAAAGTATCAAGATGTTGGAAGAAGAAATAAAAGAAGGGGTTACCCATGTGGTGCTCACCCCTCATATGCAGTCAAGGGTTCAAAAGGTTGAACGAAGTGTCCATCTTGAACGTTTTCAAGAACTCAAACGTGTTGTTGAAGATGTAGGATTACCCATTCAACTATATTTGGGTGCTGAAACACTCTTTCGTTCTCACCTCAATCCTGATTACAAAACGCTAACTCTTGGTCAATCCAAGTATATCTTGCTTGAATTTTCAGTGAGAGAAGCTCAACCTGTTGAAGAGATTGTCTATGATATATCAAGAATGGGATTTATTCCCATTGTTGCTCATATTGAACGCTATGACTACCTCACTTTTGATGATTATGTTGCCATCAAAAAAACAGGTGCACTGATCCAGGTCAATACGACCTCCATCTTAGGTCTTGATAAACAAGTTAAACCTAAATTACCGATTAAAATGATCAAAGAAGGACTCGTTGATTTGATTGCATCAGATACACATAATCTTGATCTTCGAAAGCCTAACATGATGATGTGTTACAACGTCTTGAGGAAACATATTTCACAAGATCAACTGGATCAAATTTTCATCCATAACACAAAACCCATCATTGATGCAATGTCCTAAAGGACGTTGCATTTTTTGTGTGAAAATGTTTGGAGTTGTGTTCTTGACTATTAAATAAGTGGTTTCAGTGTTATAATTAAAGATGTACGAAAAGGAGATACACCATGATTGTTGAGATGTTTAACCTCTATTATTTCATCTATATCGCAATGGCCATTCTTTTGACATGGGTATCCTTGAAATTTTTAGATGGCAAATCACCCAAATTCCGTTATTGGTTTATTTATGGATTGATCTTGCTCAATCTTCTCGTTCATTTTGCGAAAACACTCATCTATCCCTATACAACCGTTGAATATATATGGACCAAAGTTTCATTTGAAAATATCTGTGCGGTATCTGCACTCCTTTTTCCGATTTTATTTTTTGCGAAAAGTAAAATCTTAAAAGACTACATGGTCATGGTGGGGGTTGCATCGGGGATTATTACCTTCATTTATCCGATTGATGCGATGAGTTCAATGTTTAATGCTGTTGAAATAGGCATTAAACCCGCATTTCATATTGAAGTGATCAGGTTCTATTTCTCACATTTCCTCATCTTTTTATCGCCATTTCTTATGTTACATTACCATATTCATGAATTATCGATTAAAAGAGCCTATATGGCACCCTTTATGTTACTTATTATTCTCGTGATTATCTTCTTAAATGAACTTGTAGTGACACTATTAGGTTGGGTACCTAAAGAACAATTCTTCGATCCACAACATCGTAATCCATCTTTTATTTTCGGTGTTCGTGGTGATTTATCCGGTTTAGGCATGATTTTAGGACTTTTGGTTCCAGCATTCTTCAGGGTGAACCCATGGTTTGCTGGCGATGCCTTCTTTCCTGTCTTATGGTTATTGTTCCCTGCACTCATCTATGGATCAATCATAGCACTGATCTTCATGTTTATTTATGATACCGATGAAACACTCAAATTCTTTCGGATTCGTCAGAGGATTCCCAAAAAAGAAGCTCAAGAAATCATCCAATAGTCATCACTTCACCAAGTGATGATTTCACCTTATAGATATGTAAACGCTTACTTTGAATCACGAGGAGGTCAAGAAACGTGGATTATATTCGCCCAAAAGGATTTACTTACACCAAGGCTCATCAGATGTATATCTCACATTACAAGAATGGTGCATGGGATGAAGGAAGGCTAGAATCTGAAGATAAGCTTACACTCTCAGCCCTTTCAACATCACTACATTATGGTCAAGAATGTTTTGAAGGATTAAAAGCATACCGTAGAAAAGATGGTAAAATTCAATTATTTCGAGTATCAGATAACGCTAAACGACTCCAGATGTCAGCAACCCATATGGTGATGCCAATAGTCCCCGTTGAACGCTTTATTGAAGCGGTCAAGATGGTCGTTAAAGCGAATGAAGATTTAGTTCCACCTTATGGTTACAAAGATACCTTATATATTCGTCCATTCATCATTGGAGTGGGTCCTAATCTAGGACTTCGTGCCGCTCCTGAATATATGTTTATTATCGTCGTTTCACCGGTTGGTTGTTATTTTGATGGTGAAATGAAAGGTGTCGATTTAATTGTCTCTGATTATGATAGAGCTGCTCCTCATGGAACAGGTCATGTCAAATGCGGAGGGAATTATGCCGCATCGCTACTTGCACAAACGCTTGCGAAACGTCAAGGATTTGCTGACTGTATCTTCTTAGATCCAGCAACACATACCAAGATTGAAGAAGTTGGTGCCGCGAATTTCTTTGGTATTACCAAGAGTCATGTCTATATCACACCAAAATCACCTTCAATTCTTGACAGCATCACCAATCGTTCGTTAAAATATTTAGCAAAGCATGTACTTGGTCTAGACGTTGTTGAAGGTGAAATCTTCATCGATCATCTTGAAGATATCGTTGAAGCTGGTGCATGTGGAACAGCTGCTGCCATCACACCCATTGGTAGCATCACCCATCAAGGTCAAAAGCATATCTTCCCCTATCATGAAGTCATGGGGCCTTACACCAAGAAGCTTTATGACCTCTTGACAGGTATCCAATTTGGCGATCTTCCAGATCCACAAGGATGGGTGACTGTACTGGAATAGGAGCAACTATGGTCAAAAAAAATCACAAGTTGATCGTATGGGTTAAACACCATTTCAAAACATTGACGGTTGTTTTTTCAACCGTTTTTATTCTTCTTAACTTTTTATTCATGCGTTTTTTGATTGAAGAAGACCCCTCCGCTTTCTCACATCTGATGTATATACCCATCATCATCTTGGGTTCTGTTCATGGAAGTTTAGCAGGTTTTGTTGGTGGACTTATCGCGGGTCTTTTAGTAGGACCCTTGATGCCCTATAATGTTCAAACGGGTGAACCACAACTCGTGATTGACTGGGTTTTTCGGATGATCATCATGATTGCAGCTGGTTTAGTCACAGGCTTTTTTGGTAAACTCTATATCCAAGCTAAACACCGCATCAAAGATATGGAGATCAGACAACCTGATTCGGGTTTGTATAACATGAATTATTTAAGACAGACAAACCTAGTCAATCGTGAAGTTTATACCGTTGCATCCCTTATCATCAGCAATCAAGAAACGATCGTTGATGTTGCGGGTTATGAAGCCTATTACAGATATCTTCGTCATATTGAAGAACTTTTTAAACAAAAATATGTCGATGTCATCTTGATTCAACCTGCAATCAATCATCTATGGATCATCAAACCCTCACTTGACTTTAAAGCAGAAGTTGAATCCTATTTAAGTCTTGTTCATCAAGCATCCATATTAGAAGATCAGTTTTTATTTGTGGATTTTGCCCTGGGCTTTTTCCAACAAAAGCACTTAAAAGAAAAAGATATCTCCAAGTATTTCATTCCTTCTGATATTGCAGCCAGGGAAGCTAGAACAAAGAATTTGACGCATATGACGTATTCGGATGTTCAGACAAACCGGATGTTTGAATATGAACTCTTAACGGACTTTAGTCAAGCGCTTCACGATGGTTCGATCTATTTGATGTATCAACCTAAAATCGATTTAAAGACCAAAAAACCAACGGGATTAGAAGCACTCATTCGGTGGCAACACCCCACCAAGAAAGCGATCAATCCTGATCAGTTCATTAGCGCTGTTGAAAAGACCAACATGATTCATGATATGACTCAACAAGTCTTTCGATGGTCCTTGCAGTTTCAAAAGAAGCTCAACGATAAAGATCTATTCTTACCGATTTCCATCAACATATCAACACGAAATCTCTACGATGAACAATTTTTCCATAAAATGATGATGATTCTCGCAGAATATCAAGTGAAACCAAAGTATGTTGAACTTGAAATCACAGAAACTGTCTTGATGGAAAACCCAGAATTAAGTAAGAAAACTTTAGAGAAGTTTGCTAATGAAGGATTTAGGATTGCGATTGATGACTTTGGTAAAGGTTATTCATCACTTGCTTATCTCGCACAGTTCCCGATTAACATCATTAAGATTGATCGTATCTTCACCCGTCAAATCTTAGTTAATCCCACCACACAACATATCGTGAAAGCGACGATTGATTTAGCAAGACAATTAGGTTATGAAGTGTTGATTGAAGGCATTGAAGATAAAGAAACAGCCGATCTCTTAGAACGGCTGGGATGTCATTCAGCTCAAGGATATTTCTTCCTAAAGCCTAAAAAAGATGATGAAATCATTACTTATTTGCGTCAGTTTCGCAATTAATTTATATCATTCGATTGATTATTTTCATCACCATTAAGCATAAACCCATTTTGGTTGATTATTAATTTTAAACCAATTTGGGTTGTTTCTATATATTAAACCATTTTAGGTTGACTTTGCAAGAATTAATGGTATAATGATATCGGGTGATACAATGACAAAGGAAGGAAATGCTTGTAATATGAAACTTAAAAGCAACCATGAGAAAGTTGCAATCAATGATATAAACAAAGGGAATTCATATCGTTGTACGTTTGTAGCAGATATCACCAATTCTCGCTCAGGAGATTCATCACGCTGGGCAGATTTGACATCACTTCTTGAAGATACCCGATCTAATTTAAATCTTATTTTTTTGAATTCTATGGAAAAAGAAGTGGTATTTTCAGGTGGTGATTCTATACAAGGTGTCTTTAAAAAACCAATTTATGCTTTTATGTATGGTCGTTTGTTGCAAAAGATTTTTTATCCAGAAAGAGTCAAGATAGGTATAGGCATAGGAGAAGTATTTTCATATTTTGAAAACAAGAATTCAAACTATTCCACCGGTAATGCCTTTATTCGTGCACAACAAGCACTCAATCGTGCGAAATCTAACGACATTGATATGCAGATTAACTCGAATGGTCAAGATGTTGAAATCGTTAATATCATGTTAGAAATGATCACATCCATCAGATCTGGTCAGACTGAATATCAGAGGGAATTGGATTTAATGACGGAAATTTTGTTTCCTCTGATAGCCCTTCGTATGGCTTTACCCTCGTTTAATCTAATTGATATTGTGAAGAGAAAAAATGAATTACTGACTTTCAAGATTGATTCATCAAACATCACGAATGAAACTAAAATAGACACATTCATTAAAAATCTAGAAGATGATCTATCAAACTATATAAAGCCCATTCATATCTCTCAAACTCAATCGAGTAGTCTTATGCAGTTTATTGAACATGCCAACGTCTACGGTATACAATCAGATATTGCATTGTTAACTCATTCAACAAAACAAAACATTTCCAAAATGTTTAATAAAGCAAGAATTGAACAATTGCGAAAATACGATTTAACCATCATCAAATTATTGGAGGATAACTTTAGTGATCATTATATTCTTTAATCATCTCATATCTGACTACTATCTTCAAAGTGATCAAACAGCTAAGTTCAAGGGCAAATATATCAAGTATATGATTATTCATCTCATACCTGTTTTATTATGCAATGGACTGCTCTTATATCTTTTCTATGGTTCAATCGGTATTATAACAGCATTATGGATATCACTTTTTCATTTGATCATCGATTTACTTTCTTCTGGACTTTTGAAATTCACACTATCTAAGAATAAATTTGTTAACCATCTCTTGGATCAGTTGTTACATTTTATCATTATGATTGTTTTGTATCTTATGTTTTTGGATGATGTTACTTATACACCTTGGATACTCAATATATTGAACATTAATCAATTCACTTCATATGGTATAGCCTACATCACGATCGTGACAGCCATTATTTTTCTTTTAAAGCCCATAAGAATTTTAATTGATGACCTTTTGGAAGTTACTGTTGGTCAATTGGAAAACAAACAGGAATTAAAAAAAAGCTATTACTTGGGTTACATTGAACGATTGATTACTTTCTTTACTGTAGCAACATTTAATTACATATTTATAACCGCTCTGATCGGTTTTAAAACATGGTCACAAAGCAATAAACTGAGCAAGAATGATAATGATTTTTCAAAACGATATCTCATTGGCACTTTAGCAAGCATGTTGTCTGCAATTATTGTTGCTATTTTGGTCATTTGGTATTTTCAAAAAATCGGATTTCCGTTGGTCAAAATTGAATAATCACACAAAAAAAGGGAATTGTTATTCCCTTTTTCATTGAGAAATCATATGATACCTATAATTGATAGATTCAAAATGTGTTTGTCTGGATGAGGTTTCAAAGATGGCTAGGAATAAGACAATCAAAATACTATAGGGAACAGCATATTGAACGTTATCGATGAGTCCATGAACTTGGGATGCGAAGTATCCAATCAAGAAGAGGAACTTTTCAAGGGTTGGGTTTTTAAAGATGTAGACTAAAATTTGGGTGTAATGAAGAAGAAGTGCAAGTAATCCAAAAAGTCCCATAGCTGCTAGTGCTTGGATGAGGGTACTATGATACATGAATACACGTCCTCCAAATAAATTACCGCCAGGATATTGATTGATGGATAACCATCCACCACCAAAGATTGGATTTTGCTTGAAAATCTCAAATCCAAATTTATAAATATCGATACGACCAGTAGAAAATGAGTTAAGATCATCACCAATGGATTCCAAGAAGAAATCCCACCAAATATAGAAGACTTCACGCGTCAAATAGGCGATGGTTGCAGTGATGACCAGGAATATAAGACCATGTGTCAGGTGCTTCTTATTTCCTCTTAAAAAGAAGAATGCAATCACACCAAGTAATACAACCACATACCCAATAATTCCACCGCGAGACTTCGATAAGATCACAACAGCTGTTGGGAAAATCATCAAAAACCATAAAAGATAGGTTTGAGGTTTCTTAAAAATGAAATAAAGGTAACTCGGGAATGTTAAAGCAATATAGAAGCACATATCATTGATATTTGCCCAACCTAAATTTCTTCCCCATCCCGCATAGATTCGATGATAGATATCGAGTTCTGGATTTAATAGATAACCCCGATAAAGATAAATACCGACCTGTGCAGTGAGTAAAAGGTTAGCAAGCATCATGATCTTAAAGAGATAATCCAAATCACCATCAATGGTACTTGAATAGAAGAGATATAACCCTAAATAGAGAACACCCATCATGGAGACTGTTAAATTACTGATTGAAAAAGGGGTATACACTAAAGGAATCATGTAGGATAATGCAATCAGAGCAAATCCTAGGAAGAATCTTTTTCGCTTAATAGAGGGCTTAAACCGGATGAAATAGATCACAAAACCTGTGAGATAAATAAAGAATGATGTGAGTGGAAAACCTAAATCATTAACCGATTCAAAGGAGATTTGTGAATTGTTGATGATAAATAAGAATGAAATGACAACAGGAACAGTATAGAGTGTATTTCGATAGAATGATAAAAGTAGAGTATTGATTAAAATCAAAACAAAAACACCAATCATGTTATAGAGATTAAACACATGAGGAGGTGTTTCCTTATAAAAGGACCACGCAGCAAGCGTGATACCAAAGATGATTGAAATATAGATACCACTTCTTAAAAAACGTTCGAAAGACTTCATGTTGACCCCCGGGTGACCATACAGTAACATTATAGAGTTTTTTATGGAAAAAGTCAAAAAAAGAATGCCACAACCTCAGTTGTAGCAGACCATTATTTGATTAGTTTTTTCGCCATTAATGCTGCAGCATATGCAGGATCAACTTGAGGACTGATAATCTTAAGATCAGGAATGCGATTCTTCAAGGCTTCAACGAGTGTTTCATGATAACCTTTTGCGTGTCCTAAACTACCTACAATCACTAAGGTTGGTGATTCTATCTTCAATCTTTTCCTTACCGCTTCAACAGCAAGGCTAAGTTCTTGAGTCGCTTCCCAGACGATGTTTTGAGCAATCGAATCATTAAGTAATGCATGTTTTGTGACTAAAGGAGCTAGTGATGCAATCCACGTTCTCTCTGTATAATTTTTGTTCATGATCTTGACATAATCAGAGGTTGATTCCATCCCAATCATCTTGGCTACTTCATCTGAAAATGCAGTGTGCGTTTCTCTACCATCAAACGCTTTGATGACATGCCTTAGTGATCTCATCCCTAAATCATAGGATGATCCAAAATCGCCTTCCTTGTAACCCCATCCACCCGCCTTATGTGTTTCACCATGTTGATTCTTACCGAATGCGACCATACCTGTTCCACAGATCAGAGCAATACCTTCATCAAAGAGAAGACCACTATAAAGCGCATTTTCCATATCGTTACGTGCACGAATCACACTATCTTTATTCACACCTTTTAGACGTAAAACAAGATCTTCAACTTGCTTACAATCATCATCTGAAACGATACCTCCAAGACCAATAAAGACGCTTTTGAAAGTTACCTTTGGGTTTTTATCGTAAAATGATTGAAGTGCATGATGAAAAGCACCTAATGTTTCATTCGGTGATACAGTATCGGTTGATGAAGGCCCCGAGGTTCCTTCATAAACCATCTTTTCTTCGCCATCCATCACCATGACTTTCGTCTTTGTTCCACCACCATCAATACCTAAATAATACGTCATGTTTACACCTCATCTATTTTCACAATACATGAAACCACGATGAGTGTCAATCATTCTTGACGTTTTCTTGACATATAATGTATTGTAAATGTATCAAAGTAATGATACAATTGAGTTATTAAAGGGGTGATGGTGATGCCTGGTATTAATCTTGTCGATAAACAACCATTCTATGTTCAAATTCGTAATATGATTAAACAAAAAATAGAATCAGGTGATTGGAAAGAGGGCGATATGATTCCCTCAGAAAAAGAATTATCTGAGACTTATGGTGTATCACGAGTAACCATACGAGCAGCCATTGCACAGCTTGTGAAAGAACAGTATTTAACACGTCGCGCTGGTTATGGAACAACCGTCCTCAAAACACAAAGTTCCATGTCAAATTTTACACTGATTCAATCATTCACCAATGAAATGAACGAAATGGGACTTCCTTCAAAGACGATGGATGCGACACTCAAACTCATTCCAGCTGATAAAATACTCGCATCGATCTTCAAGATTAATGAAGGCGATATGCTTTACAATCTACAACGTGTCAGAGGTACGGTGATTCCGATTCTTTATTCAGACACCTATATGATTCCCGTGATTGAACTGCCCAACACAAAAGAATTTCTCTACGGTTCACTTTATCAGTATTTATCCAGTAAACAAGTCTTTTTTAATATCTTTGAAGAAGTTGTATCCGCGGTGATCGCACCCAAAAACGTGAGAAACCTTCTTCATATCTACGATGAATCCCCTCAACTGAAACGCAAACGGTATGCTTATGATGCATCAAACAAACTGATTGAATATACAGAAACGTACTACAATGCCGCACATTATGAGTATCGAACCCGCCTTTTCTACCGCAGAAAATAGTCTGCGGTTTTCTTTTTAACAAAAATGTATTGAAAAAATTATAAATGTATTGTTAATGTATTGTTTTCTTGACATGCGTGTGATATAGTTAAAGAGAAAACGGTTACATAGGAGTTAACATGAAGACATGGATGTTCATAGTTTTAATCTTGGGATCATTTCTCTTAGCCTCGTGTAAACAAACACCGACAGAAGAAGAGATCATCATCCCGACATGCACCCCTGATATCGAACGGATTGTGGGTCATATGATTCCTATTGCATCGATGGATATCCCCTTTTCGACCGTTCGAGGAAACCAAGAGAACTTCATTAACCCATGCAAACCTGTTGATGTAAACCCCTTGGTTTTAGAATCATCTTCCATTCGAACACATCAGATCATTACTTACTTGGATGCGATTTATCCCATCCAAAGCATCAGCTTAATGACTGATGCGTTGCACGTATCCGTTGAAGTATCCTTAGATGGTTCATCCTTCACACGCATCATCAATCAAGCTAATCCCAACCAATCACCACTTTCTCTTGGAGGACGTATGGCAAAAGCAATCAGATTCATATTACCCGTAGATGACAAAGAGACGATCCTTGGTGATGTTCGATTAACCTTAGCATCAGGCTTTATTATTGAAGAAGATGAAGCATTAACCCGTCAATTTTTACGTTATAACGGATGGACAGGTGCAGATGGTATCTTTACATTCAATTTAACTGATGGTAATGAAACGATCGGTGCTCAAAAGTCAACGATAGGATTCATTTTCTCTGATACATTTGTTGGTGAAGTCTATACGCATAACAATTTACGTAAGACCTCCATCATGATCAATAACTCAATTGGTTATATGGATACATCGCTTCCACTCGATGAAGCATTCACCTTTGATTATCCCGTGTTAGGTATTACACCAAAATCACCGTTTACACCAGAACACTACATCGGTCTTCAAGCAAGAAATCTACTTGATGGTGATGGTTTATCGATCAGTCAATCGAAAGATGCAACCCTATCTAACTCCTCAGAAGGCCTTGGATATCGTGCGAATGCTTCAACAGCTGAGATCACCATTGATTTACATGATTCCTTTGAACTCGGTTCGATGACGCTATGGAATGATAATGCTAATCCCATGATGGGAACCAAACAATTTGAACTCTTAACATCATCAGATAACATCACATACACTCCATTTGAAACCTATTCACTTGATCAAGCAGGTGGTTCATCTGCTGAACCCTACACTCTCGATATCGATTTATCGGGGATAACAGCGAGATATATCAAGCTTAACCTTCTTGAATCTTATGATTTGAGTGTTATTGGCTTAGGAAAGATCATGATTTTTGATCATGAAGATCAATTTCTTTTTGGATCGATAACAGCGACTCCATCCGTATCAACACTTCATGCCAATGAACTATCTGCACGCCTTTGGCTTCAAGATGGCATTGTCCTAAATGATAAGATTTACATCTTTCCCATCTTGGTGAAAGATGAAGGTGATATCTTTAAAGTCCACAATGTCGGATTAATTGAAACTCCTATTCGTGATGAAAAAATGATGTATCAAGAAGCGATTTATCACGACACACCCCTTCAGGTGAGAACACCTGATGGAGGAATCATCTATTTTGGAGCAGGTCTTCTCAACAATGTATCTATTGATGGTTATGTCTACATCTATGGATATAAAGATCTTCATGGAAGACATTTAGTTGTGGGTCGTTTTTTACCAGAAGATATCTTAAACTTCAATGCGTGGACATATTTTGATGGGACATCCTTTACATCAGATATCAACCAGGTCATCGGTCTTAAAGATCAAGTCTCTGCAGAACTATCCGTCACACGTATCCCATCAGGTATCTATGAAGGCAAATATATGCTCGTCGTGATGGAAAATACAACATCAGGAAGAATTTCTTATGCCGTGAGTGATACACCTTATGGTCCATTTGGTGATTATGTTCAAGTCTATCAAACTGATGTGAGTGATCTACGAGGTGCATTCACCTATAATGCAAAACTACATCCTGCATTATCAAAACCTGGAGAACTCATCATTTCATACAATGTCAATACCACACAACTTGGTGCATTATCCGATGCTCGTATCTACTACCCCCGATTTATTAAGATCATTGAAGTAAAATCAGAATAAGGAGAATATCATGAAAAAAGGCGATTTGATTCAAATTGTTAAACTGACAAAAGGCAAAAATGAGATCAAGCTTGATCGAATCTATCCGATTGAAGATTTCCGCAATGGCAATCATTTAAAAGTGCTCTATATGGTCGATGATGAAGTCATGAAAGAAGATGTCTTTTATGCCAATAAACTCATCATTGATGCATACAAAGCTGAAGAACTCACCCTTCGTGTTGGTACGGGCTATATCGCTATTGAAGATGATGAGATGACTCATAAGTTTTTGCATTATCACCAATGGTCAGGTGGTGATGGCATCTATTCCTTTAACTTAGAAGATGGAAAAGATGGTTTTGATCAAGACAAACAGAAGAAAACTCTCTTTGTCTTTGGTGATACCTTTGTGGGAACCTCAGATCATCAAACCCATCGCCGTTATCAACCTCATTTAATGCCGAATAACTCCATTGGTATTTATGAACATGGAAACGTGGAGTTCAAAGTCAATTGGCAAAAAGATGGTCGTGTTGCAGGATTTTATAAAATGGATTCACGTTTTGATGATGCAGGGACGGTTGTCACGAACTTAACCTATTATGATCGAAACGTTAAGAATATGGGTTATTTATCGGGATACAATCCTGATTCTCTTGAGATCGTTTTTGATCTCTACAAACCACGCTATGTCAGCCACATCGACTTCTATAACTATTTCAGTGAAGAAGGAGAACTCCTTTCCAAACGTGGGCTCAAAGCATTTAAAGTGTTAGGTTCGAATGATGGCGTCGATTACACATTAATTCGTGGTGTAATCTTAGAAAGAGCGAAGAAGATGGGAGATGTCGAACATGTCGATATCAACGCGAAGTATCGTTATTATAAACTTCAAGTTCCCACATCTCGTGGAATTGGTAATCATAATGATGAGCAATTTACTGAAGGATTGTATGGTTTAAACCTCGTTAAATTCTATGATCATGAACAACAATATCGTGACATCTATGCAACCAGCAACTCTGTTTTATTAAAAGATCCCGAGCATTCATGGATTTGGTTACAAGATGGAGCCATCATTAACAATCATCTTTATTTCTTACCGATGGTGATTAATAGTGATCCTTCACAACCCGAAGGCTTGCAATTTAGAGTTGTTGGAGTTGCCCTTTTCAAAACACCGATTAAGAATCATATGATTGATTACGAGCATGCGACCATGAAAATGGCACCACTGCTTTTAGACAAACATCCTTCCCAGTTCCTCTATGGTGGTGCTATCCTCTCGAACACTATAGAGGCTGGTGCGAAGGATCCAGATGGGTATATCTATATTTATGGATATAAGACAACCATGGGATTTAGAGAACTGATTGTGGGTCGTGTGAAACCCGAAGATTTCGAAAACTTTGATGATTGGCGTTATTTTAATGGAGAAACATGGGTCACAGATCCGATGGATGCAAAACCATTACTTCCTCATATCTCATGTGAAATGAGTATCTCACAACTCTTAAAAGGACAAAATAAGGATAAGTATATCGCGGTGTTCACCTATGATACAAACACACCTCATGTCGCGTTTGCCATCGGTGATTCACCATGGGGACCCTTTGGTGAACCACAGAAGATCTATCACACCCCCGAACAAGCACTTTATAAGAGTACAACCTATACCTATAATGCAAAGGCACATCCTCACTTATCAACCTCAACATCGATTCTTGTGTCTTATAATACCAATACGTATAATTTTGAACATAACATGTCCAATAATCTCATCTATCGACCACGCTTTATCCGCTTAATCGATACCACATCCAACTAAAAGGAGGGATGCACATGACCGAAACGGTCAAAAAGCCTTGGCTCAATAAAAGGCAAAAAGATTTGATCAAAAAAATACTCTTGCATACTGTGCTGATCTTCTTAAGCTTTGGATTTATGTTTCCTTTCTTGTGGATGCTCTTCACCGCATTAAAAACACCTGCTGAACTTCTCATGGGAACCGATCAGTTTTTCCCTAAAGATCCGCAGTGGACCAATTTCGTCACGGCTGTTCAATCCATACCCTTTCTGATGTATTTAAAAAACAGCTTATTTATCACAGGAATGGTCATGTTAGGAACATTATTCTCAGCAACCACAGCAGCCTATGCGTTTGCAAAACTCAATTGGAAGGGTCGCGATAAATGGTTTATCATCATGTTATCGACGATGATGATTCCCATTCAAGTCATTTTGATTCCAACCTACATCATGTATGCGAGAATTGGTTGGTTAGGAACACGATTACCTCTCATCGTTCCTGCGTTCTTTGGTGGTGGATCCGCATTTTATATCTTCCTTCTCAGACAATTCTTTAAAGGGATACCAAGAGAATTATCAGAATCAGCAATCATCGATGGTGCGAATCACTTCCAGATCTTTTGGCGGATTATGTTACCTCTATGTAAACCAGCGATTATCACGGTAGCTCTCTTCACCTTCATGGGCACGTGGAATGATTACTTTGGACCACTCATTTTCTTAAGTAATCCTGATCACTGGACACTTGCCCTTGGTTTACGCGCATTTCAAATGCAATTTGGTGGCCGTTTTGATCTCATGATGGCCGCAGCCATCTTGATTATGTTACCTTCACTCGTGATTTTCTTCTTTACACAAAAATCATTTATTGAAGGGATTACCTTTACAGGGATAAAAGGATAGGAGGTTTACCATGAAAAAAATGATGCTATTGGTGATGATTCTCATCACATCAATGACACTCATCGCGTGTGGTGGAGATGAAGCAGGGGATAAGATCACGATTGATTTTTGGCATATGTCACCTGTTGGATCAACTTCATTTTCCGGGATGAGAAGTATTATCAATGATTTTAATGAAAGTCAAGATACCTATTTTGTTAGAGGTACAGGGTTTTCTTTCTGGGATTACTGGGATAAGATCAACGTTGCTGTTGCTTCACGCACAGCTCCTGATATTGGATTATCCACCATCGATGATGTCGAAGCACGTGCTCGTTCAGGTGTCCTTTATAACATCAGTGATTTAATGGCATCTGATACAACCGATGCACCACTTGAGGTTGATGAATTTAGACAAAGTCAGTTGGATTTTGCAACCTATCAAGGTGATTTATATGCGATGCCATTTTCTGCAACCACACGTGTTCTATATTACAACTTAGATATGTTTGCTGAAGAAGGTTTAACTGAAGCCGATGTTCCAGAAACCTGGGATGAATTGAAGACAATCGCGAAGAAGTTTGATGTCGTAGAAGATGGCCAGCTTACTCGTATCGGGTTTGATCCAACCTATGGAAATGCAACCTATCACGGCTGGTTATGGCAAAACAATCTTGATTTCTTCGATGAAAACAAACTGCCTACATTAAACACTCAGGCTCATATCGATGTTTTAGAATGGATCATGAACTTTAATAGTGAATATACGAGAACGCAATTAACGACCTTTGGTGAAGGTAACCAACTTTTAGGCATCAACCCATTTGCATCACAACGTGTTGCTATGATCGTTGAAGTCGATGGTCTCTATCAGATCATCAAAGATGCTGGCGCAACCTTTAATTACGGCGTTGCTCCCATCCCCATTCCTGAAGGTGGTCGTCGTGTCAACTGGGGTAGCGGATTCTCCATTGAAATGTATGACAATGGTAAAGGTGAAGATGAACAGCGTGATGGATCATTTCTCTTCTACAAATATTTACTCAGTAAAGATGTTCAAATCCGTTTAGCAGAGGTCAACGGTTGGATCATGAGTCATATCTCTGCAATGGAAGAATACGTTGAAGGTAATCCTATATTAGAGAAATTACTCGCAGAAGTCGATTATGCCGTTGATAAAGTCTATATTCCTTATGCTCCATCTTGGCACGGAAATGACTGGCAACCTTACTACACTGAAGCACTATCAGGTACAAAAACAGCAGCTGAGGCTCTTGAAGCTGCACGACTTAACTATCTCCAAAAGAAACAAAATTATGACGCTGTCAATCCTTAACGAGGTGTATCATGGCTAAAACAATCTCCATGCAAAAGCTAAAAAGACAAGAAAACATGATGGGGTATCTCTTTGCTTCCCCATGGCTTTTAGGCTTGATTGTTTTAGGTCTGTTTCCGATCATCGCGTCATTTTATATCAGTTTTACCAACTATGACATGATTTCTAGTCCAAACTTTGTTGGCTTTGCCAATTACCAAATTCTATTCACCAATGATGATCTTTTCTGGAAGAGTTTGGGCAATACATTCTATCATGTCGCGATTGCTATACCCCTTGGTATTGTGGTTGGTGTGAGTTTAGCCTTATTACTCAATAACAAAATTAAGGGTATGAGTATCTATCGTACACTGTTCTATTTACCCAATGTTGTATCGATCGTTGCGATGACTCTACTATGGTTATGGTTGTTTCAACCCAATTTTGGGATTGTTAATGAAATCTTAGCGCCACTCTATAAGTTATTCAACATGGAACCACTTAGATGGCATCAAGCAGTAGAAACATCCAAGATTACATTGATTATCATGGGTTTATGGTCAGCGGGTGGATCGATGGTGATTTATCTTGCACAGATGCAAGACATTCCAACATCACTTTATGAATCTGCAGAAATCGATGGTGCAAATTGGATCAAAAAGACCATTTACATCACGTTACCTCTCATGACACCTTCGATATTCTTCAACTTCATTATGGGGATTATCGGCGGATTCCAAGTATTTACGATTGCTTACATCATGACATCCGGTGGTCCATCTCGATCAACCTATTATTACGCGTATTACATGTTTGACAAAATGATCGCCGATCAGGCGATGGGCATGGCATCAGCGATGGCATGGATCTTACTTGTCATTGTGCTGATCTTTACAATGATTGCATTACGTCTGAATAAGTATGTCGTGTATTTAGGCGAAGAAGCATAGATAGAAAGAAAAAATAGAAAAGGGAGAGAAACAAACGTATGAAGAAGTTGTTTGCATTGATTGTCCTCCTCGCCTTTGCACTCGTTTTAAATGCGTGCTGGCCAGGAGAAGTTACCGTTGAAACCACATTCAATATGGATGGTTCCGGTACACGTTATATTATTTTGGATGTTATGGATGACACATTATCCACCACACCGATCACCAATCCTGATGATCCTGAAGGAACAGAAGGTAAGGGTGCTGTCCTCAATGACAAGCATATTGATGGTGGCGTGATTGCAATCCAAACATGGTTAGAAGAAAATGCACCTGATTTCATCACAGTTCATGAAGCAGAAGTTGATGGATATCACCGTATTTTCACGATGAGCTTTGATTTTGATAGCTTTGATGATTTCTTAGCGAAGTACGAAGAACTTGTGAACCTATCACCCAATTTAAGCTGGGATGATTTTGATGCATCTGAACTCCCAACACTTGAAGTCACTGGTGGTTTTACCAAGACATTAACCTTCAAAGAATCCAAAGCAATCGTTGATGCATCCCTTGACTGGGCGATCGATGGTATTTGGAATTCCATCTATGATGAAGCTGATTTAGCAGGATTTGTCACCAAGAATGATATTTCTGTTTTAGCGAACTATTCAGTCACTATCAATGATTCAACCGTTGAAGAACTTCGTGAATATGATCCAGCAGCTGTTGACGGTGCAGGTACAGGTAAAGTGATTTTCGTTGAATCTGAATCCTTTGAAGTGACGGGTGAATTCTTTAACACCACCCTCTTAATCATCGTGATTTTAGGGGTTGCTGCAGTTGGTGTTGGCGGTTTCTTCGTATTCAAAAAGATTAAGAAATAAGTTATGATCAAAGAGCTCTTTAAAAAGTTTACGGACATTGTTTATCTCAATATCCTCTGGCTTTTAGCGAGCTTTTTGGGCTTATTAATCACCTTTGGAGCATCAACAACCGCGATGTTTCGGGTCGCTTTCCAAATCCTTAAATCCAAAGAACCCACCAGTGTGTTTCCTCTTTTTATCCAAAGTTTTAAAGAAAACGTGAAAGAGAGCACACTGGTGTGGATCATCTTGGTCGTGCTTGGTGTCCCCATTTACATGATGTATCATTACGCCATCAATACCGATTCTGCCATGTTAGCAGTCTTTGCTGTCGTATCTTTTTATGAATGGATGATGATCACCATCTATATATTTCCTGTGATGGCGACCTTTCAAACCAAACATCTTGGACAGCTCTTTAAAAATGTATTACTCATGGCCAACATGAATATGTGGACCAATATCAAGTTATTAGGTAGTTTTGCCTTTGTATTATTACTCATGTTTATCCATAGCAGTTTATTCATCATTGCTGTGGGATTATATGGTGTATTAGTGAGTTATCATTTACAAAAAGTATTTCATCCCTACAAGCTTGCGTTAGGGGTCGATGAAGAAGGGAATGAAGATGATGAGATACTTAAACTTTAAATCCGAATATGATAAAAAACCAGTGATGACAATCACTGATGATCAGCAGGGTGTCTTCAATTCAATCGATGCGATTATCAATGAATTGAAGATGATTTCTCAAGGTGTGATCATTTTCGAGTCCTATCCGGGCATTGATTTAATCCGTCTTAAGCGTGATCTGATCGACCCACTCCATCCAGCACTGGTGGTGTGTATTGAAGATTATGCAAAAAGTGAAGAAGCGATTGATCTGATGATTGAAAACAATCTCACTGATGATCGCGTGTTTGGTGTTTATAGTCATCATACGATTGATGATTTTTATCCATTCGACCGGATTGAATCAGTGAGACAACTCATTAAGAATCATCAAGGTCTTATCGTTGTTTATGGTTTTGGTGCATCACTTATTCAAGGTGATGTCATGATTCATGTCAGCTTAACACGTTGGGAAATTCAACTGAGATACCGAAAGGGATTATCCAACTTTAGAAAACACAATCCAAAAGAAGATATTTTAAGAAAATACAAACGTGGTTATTTTATTGAATGGCGTGTTGCTGATCGCATTAAAGATGCATTCTATCCCATCCTTGATTACGTGATTGATTATAATCTTCTTGATCATCCAAAAATGGTGACAAAAGATGTCTATGATCACATTCTTGAATCATTGATTCATCGTCCATTTCGTATGGTCCCCTATTTTGATCCAGGTGTATGGGGTGGACAATGGATGAAAGAAGTTATGCATTTAGATCCTAAAGAAAAAAACTATGCATGGAGTTTTGATGGTGTCCCCGAAGAAAACTCAGTGATGGCTAAATGTGGTGATACCATCCTTGAACTTCCTGCTCAAGATCTCGTGCAATTTCGTCCACGATTATTCATGGGTGATCGTGTCCATGGTCGTTTTGGAAAACAATTCCCCATTCGTTTTGACTTCTTAGATACAATGGATGGTGGTAACTTATCACTTCAAGTTCATCCATTAACCGAATACATTTATGATCAATTTGGTATGACCTATACGCAAGATGAATCCTATTACATCATGGATGCAAAAGATGATGGTTGCGTCTATCTTGGCTTTAAAGAAGGTTTAAATCAACCATCTTTTGAATCCGACTTAAGAAAAGCATCGACCGGTGAGATCCTCTTTCCTGCAGAAAAATATGTCAATATTTTGCCTGCAAAAAAGCATGATCATTTCTTAATTCCTGCAGGAACCATTCACTGTTCAGGAAGAAACACGGTTGTGTTAGAGATCAGTGCATGTGTCTACATCTTTACCTTTAAATTATGGGATTGGGGACGCGTTGGACTTGATGGTCGTCCCAGACCTGTTCATCTCGAACACGGATTAAAGAATCTACAATATGATCGCACCACATCATGGGTTAAAAAAGAGTTAGTCAATGCCATTGAAACAATCAGTGATCATGAAGAGAAGACTGGTTTACATGAACGTGAATTTCTTGAAACAAGACGATTGACGTTTTCTGATTCAATCGAAATGGAGACATATGGCTCTGTTAATATGGCCAATCTTGTCTCTGGTCAAAAGATGGAAATCCAATCTCTTGATGGATCTTTTGAACCCTACACGATCCATTATGCCGAAACATTTATCATTCCTGCAACGATTAAACGTGTGAAACTGAAATGCTTAGATAATGAATGTATCGTTATCAAAGCCCATGTCCGCTAATGTTTGAATATATCATCATTGGACTTTTAGTCCTCATCATTCCCATTTCAAGCTTAATCATGTATGAAAAAGGCAAAAAAGCAGGTTCTAACGCTTTCTTTCAACTTATCGCGAAATTTGGGTATGATAGCAAAGTTAAAACGTTTAAAAAAATCAATGAGACGGTCCCCAAAGGTGGTATTGTGTTTTTAGGCGACTCTATCACTCAAGATTTCAATGTTTATGAGCTTTTTGCAGGACGATTAGTGTACAACAGAGGAATTGGTGGCGATACTACCGAAGGTGTTTTAAAACGTCTTGACGTTTCTGTCTATGATTTAAAACCACGTGTCGTTATTATCTTAATTGGTACCAATGATTTTGCATTGCTTCATGCGACACCCGCTGATGTATACACACGTATATGTGACATCATTAAGCAGATACACGAACAACTACCTTTAGCCAAGATCATTTTGCAAAGTGTTTATCCCGTGAACGAAACACTTGATCGTATGTCTGTTAGTCCGAGAAACAATCACGATATCGATGCACTTAATGATATGCTAAAAAGCATATCGGGGGTTATATATCTCGATTTAAATTCAAAACTAAAAGATAGCAAGGGTCGTTTCAATCCCGAGTATACGCTTGAAGGACTACATGTAAGTCCACATGGTTATCACATGATTCATCAAGAAATCGAAAAAGTTTTGATTGATATTGCGACAAAGTAACCCTTTGTCGTTTTTCATGTGAAAATGCATGAGGTCTTTTGATTATCCTTTTTTTTAAGTATAATGAACATGAGGTGATACAACATGGATATCTTATTTTTAGAACCAGTCTTTAAAGAACGCATTTGGGGAGGACAAAAACTCCATACTCGTTTTGGTTATAATCTTCCATTTGAAAAAACAGGTGAATGCTGGGCAATTTCTGCACATCCCCATGGATCATCAATCATCAAAAATGGAAGATTCAAGGGAAGAACACTTCAAGATCTTTATGAAAAAGATCGTGAGCTCTTTAATCATCTACCATCACCACGTTTTCCACTCTTAACCAAGATCTTAGATGCGAATGATGATCTATCCGTACAGGTCCACCCTTCGGATGATTATGCACTCACCTATGAAAAAGATTTAGGTAAAACCGAGTGTTGGGTCGTCTTAGAAGCTGATCCAGGATCAAAAATCATCTATGGGCATACAGCAACTACCAAACAAGAACTCAAATCCATGATTGATCATCATGAATGGAAGAAGCTTCTCGTAGAAAAAGAAGTCAAACCTGGTGATTTCATCTATGTCCCATCAGGGACCATTCATGCCCTTGGTAAAGGCTTACTCATCTTGGAAACGCAACAATCCTCAGATACGACCTATCGCGTCTATGATTATGATCGAAAAGATGACAAAGGTCAACCTCGTGATCTTCATATCAAGCAGTCCATTGAAGTGACTAACGTCCCTCATGAAGATATCACCCCACAACCCAAAATCCTAAAAGTGAAAGAATCTCTGATCACACGCTACGTATCCAATACATTTTTCACCGTCGAACGATGGTCAGTTAAAAACGAGTTATCCCTCAAATCGAATCACTTCAAACTGATCTCCGTGATTGATGGATCAGGAACCTTAAATGATGAACCCTTAAAAAAAGGTGATCATCTCATCACAACCGGTGAAGTCTACGATATCCATCTCAAAGGTAATCTAGAACTGATTGTTTCGTGGACATAAACATAAAGGCGACTCCGACGAGTCGCCTTGTTTGTTACTGGATGGGTTTTGTATAACAACGTCTACGTTTATGTTGTACGTATTCAAAGTCTTTCCATTGGTTTTGAATGTTTGCATTGAGCTCAAGTTCAGGACCTGTTTCTGCAAACCGAACACCATGACTGATGCCCATCTTAATACCATCTTCAAACATGAGTGCAATAATACCGCGACCTTGATGATTGGGGTCAATTGCAATAAAATATAAATCAATCACATCATGTTTCTTCAATGCTTTTAAGAGTCTAAATACACCAAAGGGGAAGAGTTTACCATTGGATTTCTTATTAGGAAGTGCTAAGCTTGGCATAATGATGGTAAAGCCAACGACTTTCTTTTCTTTATCCAAGACAAACCACAGATACTCTAAGGACACGATCATGATCATCTGCTTGATGTAATAATCCATGACCTTTCTGGTGATCGGGAAGAAGCCATAAAGCTCATTAAATGCGATGTTATACATCTCAAAAGCTTCATAGACATAGTTGAAGACTTCTTTTTTTGTCTTACACTTGATGAGTTCATATCCATAACGTTTTCGTGCAATGTCTGCACCACGCTTAATCTTTTCAGAGACTTCAGTCGGCCATTTGATCTGCTTTTCCGTCCAGTCGACATCTTTAACAAATCCTAGTTGTTCCATGTGCTTCATGTAATAGGGAGCATTATAGATCGTGATAAACATGTTGAGTTGATCAAAACCTTCAACAAGCATCCCTTGACGGTCTAAATCGGTGAACCCGATGGGTCCAATCAAGGTATCCATACCTTTTTCTAACGACCACTTCGTGACTTGGTCGATCAAGGCTTTGGTGACTTCAAGATCGTCAATCATATCAAGGCGGGTAAACCGTCCTTTTTTGATCTGATAGGCTTCATTCCATTTATGATTGATAATGCCTGCAATACGTCCTACGATTTTTCCATCGCGATAAGCTAAGTATCTGACGGCTTCACAGTATTCAAACACAGGGTTTTTCTTGGGATTGAACACATTATGTTCATCCGAAGATAATGCGGGAACAAAATAAGGATTTTTCCGATACATTTTATTAGGAAATTCGGTAAAACGTATGCTGTCAGCCAAGGTTTTGACTTCTTTAATCGTAATCATCTGGGTTTAACCTTCTTTCATTTATATCCATTTTAACGCAATTTCACAAAAACATCAATGTTTAGTGAATTTCCTTTGTCTGTTTTAAAAGTATGTTATAATAGAAAAGGTCTATAACAGAACGAATATGATAAAGAATTAGGAGAAATAAACAATGATCGTAGAAAAAGTAAGTACGAACCGTGTGAAGTACACCTTTGATGTGACACCACACGAATTTGAACATGGACTTGACCATGCCTTTGAGCATGTTCAAAAAGATGTTGAAGTCAAAGGTTTTAGAAAGGGACATGTTCCCAGAAACATTTATGAATCCAAATTTGGTGTAGAATCACTTTATGAAGATGCTTTAAACCATGTTTTACACCACAAGATGCATGAAGCACAAAATCATCCCGACTATGAAATCGTCGGTCAACCCAAAGTTGAAGTTGATTTTAACGCGATTAAGCGTGGTGAAACCTTCCAGGTTGCATTGGTTGCTCCTGTCAAACCTGAAGTGACCCTTGGACAATATAAAGGGATTGAAGTCAAAGCCATCAAAACAGATGTGACTGAATCAGAAGTCAACGCAGAAATTAAAAACTTACTCACTCAAGGTTCTGAACTTCAACCTAAAGAAGGTTCATTAAACTTTGGTGATACAGCCATTTTTGATTTCGAAGGTTTACTCGAAGGCGTTCCTTTCGATGGAGGAAAAGCTGAAAACTATTCACTTGAAATTGGATCCAATCAATTTATTCCTGGTTTTGAAGAACAAATGGTCGGTATGAATCCTGGTGAAGAACGTTCATTAAACGTGACATTCCCAGAAAAATATCAAGCTGAAAACTTAGCTGGAAAAGCGGTTGTCTTCAATGTTAAACTTCATGAAGTCAAGTCAAAAGTCGAAGCTGAACTGAATGATGAATTCGTCAAGACCTTAAATAAAGAAGGCGTCACAACCGTTGAAGAACTCAAAGTCTCGACACGCAAATCCTTGGAAGATCATAAGAAGAATGAAGCAGAAAACACCATCACTGAACACGTCATCAATGCAGTCTTAGCACAAGCAACCATGGATATTCCACAAGAAATGGTCGATGAAGAAATCGCTCAAGCAAGAGAAAACGTTGTCAATCAAGCGAAACAATATGGTCTTGAACTCGATATGTTCTTATCACTCTCAGGTGTCAATAAAGAACAATTTGAAAAACAACTCCAAGAAGAATCCTTGAAGCGTGTGAAGACAACCTTAGTAGTTGAAGCAGTTGCTAAAAAAGAAGGTTTAACCGCGAACCCTGAAGAACTCGCCCAAAAATACGAAGAACTCTCCAAGCGTTATAATATGCCCGTTGAAGACATCAAGAAATACATCCCAGAAACTGCACTTCAAAATGATGTTATCCTCAATAAAGCCTACCAATTTATCTTAGATTCTGCCGTTAGAAAGTAAACCGAGGGACGTCTGTCCCTTTCTTTCCCACAATCAATTGGCACTCGTGCTAATCGATTGCAAATCCAAGAAGATATGCTATAATGAAAATGAAACCACAGGAAGGATGTGAAACCTCATGGAAATGTCAAAAAGCTTACCCGCCATCGTTGTTCGCGGAACTGTCCCCATCCCCAATAATGATTTTAGGATTGAAGTCGGACGTAAGGTCTCCCTCAAAGCACTCGAAGAAGCGGAAAAGAACTTCGGATCCTATGCCATCGTCTTGATTCAAAAAAATCCACTGATTGAAGAACCCACGGTAGATGATATTGAAACCTATGGTGCTTTAGTCAAAGTGCAGATGAAAATCAAGCTTCCTAACGATGCTTATAAAGTCAAACTTCAAGTCATGAACCGCATTAAGGTCAAAGAGTATTTCTTAACCGACCCTTATTTTGTTGTTGAATATCAAGAACATGATACCGTTTCAGGGAATGTCGATGAAGAAGTCACCTTGATCAAGATGATTGTTCAAGAGGTCGCCAATCATGCACAAACGATTCTTATTCCCAATAACCAAGTCTTAGAGAAAGTCCAACAAGGATTATCCTCAGATAAGGTTTGTGATATCATCGTATTCAACTTGAAGACACCGGATCAACAGAAATACAAGTACTTAGAAGAAAACAACTTAAACAATCGTTTAAGAATGCTTTTAGAAGATATCAATAAGCAAAAGATGATCGTCGATCTTGAACAAAAGATTAACGATGAAATCAAGCGTTCCATCGATGAAAATCAAAAGGAATACTATCTTCGTGAAAAAATGAGAGCTATTCAAAATGAGCTTGGTGATAAAGCGAAGAAAGAAGAAGAAATTGATATTTATCGTAAGAAAATTCTTGAAGCGAAGATGCCCAAAAACATCGAAGAAAAGGCGTTAGCTGAGCTCAATAAGTATCAGAGCACACCCGCATCGATGGCTGAGTCTCAAATCATCAAAAACTATCTCGATTTACTCGTTGAACTTCCATGGAAAAAAGCATCCAAAGATAATTATGACTTAGCGAAAGTTCAAAAGAAACTCGATGAACAACACTATGGTCTTGAAGTCGTTAAAGAAAGAATCATTGAATATTTAGCGGTCAAAATTATGACCAAGCGTAATCCACAGACCATTCTCTGCTTTGCAGGTCCCCCAGGGGTTGGTAAAACGTCTTTAGCGATTTCAATTGCTGAAGCCTTGGGTCGTAAGTTCGTTAAACAATCCTTAGGTGGTGTCAGAGACGAATCTGAGATCCGTGGTCACAGAAGAACCTATATCGGTGCACTCCCTGGTCGAATCATCAAGGGTATGCGTGATGCAGGTACCGTAAATCCTGTCTTCTTGCTCGATGAAATCGACAAGATGGCATCCGATTACAAAGGTGATCCCGCATCTGCGATGCTTGAAGTCTTAGACCCTGAACAAAATGCGAAGTTTAGCGATCACTATTTAGAAGAACCCTATGATTTATCACAGGTCCTTTTCATCACGACTGCAAACTACCTCGAAAACGTGCCTGCGCCACTTCGTGACCGTATGGAAATCGTTGAACTCTCGTCTTACACGGAACAAGAAAAACATAAGATTGCACTCAAGCATTTAATTCCCAAACAGTTAAAGGCTCATGGTATCACTGAAAAAGAATTTACACTTGAACCCGATGCAGTCTATTACATCATCCGCCATTACACCAGAGAAGCAGGGGTACGTGAACTCAACCGTTACATTGGATCACTCATTCGTAAATCGATTAAGCAGATTTTAATGAAGAAAGTTGAACACGTCAATATCGCGGTATCAAACATCGAAGAATATATTGGTAAACCTAAATTTACCCATAACCAATCGGATGTCCAAGATCAGGTTGGGGTTGCTACTGGATTAGCTTATACCGCATTTGGTGGTGACACATTACCCGTTGAAGTGACCTACTATAAAGGTAACGGTAAACTTGTTTTAACCGGTAAACTCGGTGATGTGATGAAAGAATCTGCGATGACTGCACTATCCTTCGTCAAATCAAAAGCGAAGCAGTATAACATCGATGATGACCTCTTCAACAATAACGACTTCCACGTTCACGTGCCTGAAGGAGCAATCCCGAAAGACGGACCCTCAGCGGGTATTACGATGGCGACTGCGATTTTCTCAGCAGCAACCCAGCGCTTAATCAAAAAAGAAGTCGGTATGACGGGTGAAATCACGCTAAGAGGATATGTTCTACCCATCGGTGGATTAAAGGAAAAAGCGATTGCAGCTCACCGTAGTGGTCTAAAGACCATTATCATTCCCAAGGAAAACGTGAAAGACGTTGATGACATCCCACAAGAGGTCAGAGATGCTTTAGAAATCGTTCCCGTTGAAAATGTGAATGATGTCTTCCAAATCGCCCTTAAATAGTTTATAATGTAGAGTAGTCTTCGGACTACTTTTTTCCTATGAAAGGATTGTTGAATGATCAAACAAGCGACCTATATCAAAAGTATCACGGATCTTAAAGATGGTTTACATGATTTACCAAGCATCCTTCTTTTAGGTCGGTCCAATGTAGGAAAAAGTTCATTTATCAATGCACTGACAAACCGTAAAAGTTTAGCCCGTGTATCCAATACACCTGGTAAGACAATCACCCTTAATTTTTATGATATCGAGCATGAATTTTACTTGGTTGATGCACCAGGTTATGGGTATGCAAGACGTTCGAAATCCCATCAAGATGCATTCATCATCATGATTCGTGATTTTATGATGCAAGCCCCGATGCTTAAACTCGTCTGTATGCTGATTGATTTTAAAGTGGGACCTACCGATGACGATCTTTTTACATATCAATTTCTGATTGAAAACAACATGAACGTCATGGTGGTTGCAACCAAAAAAGATAAAATACCTAAAACCCATCAATTTAAACAGGAACAAACCATCAAACAGGTGATGAAGAACCCCATATTGTTTTATACGACATCAAATGTCACCAAAGAAAACATGGACATCATTGAAACTGAAATGAGAAATCAGGTGAGTGCGCATGAATAAAGTGTTAATCCTAACCGATTCAACCGCTGATTTAGATTTAGCGTATACACTTAAGGAAGAAGTTCACAGTATTCCTCTTTTCATTCGTTATGCGGATGAAGTCTATAAAGATGGTGTGGATATCACTACGGAAGAATTGTTTAAAAAAGTCGAGGAAACCAAAGAAGTTGCACGGTCCACCGGTCTTCGTTCCGGTGATTTCCATAATGCGTTTAATAAATTTATTAAAAGAGGTTATGACATCGTCTATATCGGGATTGGATCGAATCTTTCATCAACGGTTCAATCTGCGATGATTGCGAAACAAGAACTTGAAACGAAACAAGTCCATATCGTGGACTCCAAATCGATTTCATGTGGCTTAGGACTTCTTGTGATGCGTGGTGTTGAACTCAAAAACCAAGGATTATCGGCAGCTGAAATCAAACGACAGCTCGATGAGCTTGTTCCCCGCATTCATTTTTACTTTATGCTATCCGATATTGATCTTTTACGACGTACAACACGGATTACCAAGACGCGTTATCAGTTGGCTAAACTTTTTCATGCAAAACCAATTGTGACCATGATCAATGATCGTATTGAACTCTATAAACATCCGATGGGATCACTCGAGAGAAAACTAGGTTCGCTTATTCGATTGGTGGAGCATAAAACAAAAGGTTACCGGATTCCTGATCTGATGATCACCCATAGTACAACTGAAAAAATAGCGGAAATGGGTTATGATCTTGTTCAAAAGCGAATCAAGCCCATGCACTTAACGATGAATTCACTTGGATGTGTCCTTGGTGCATCAACCGGTCGTGATGCTTTTGGTATCGCTTATATCATGGATGAACAAATAAAGAAGGCTTAATATGAAAAAAATACTCTTATCCTGTGTCATGCTGATTTCACTTGTTTTGCTTGCAGGTTGTGCTGATCTATTCAAAAGTAATGATGGACCATTTCTCATCACATTCGAATCGAATGGAGGAACACCTGTTGAAGATATCACGGTCGAAGTGTTTGACCCTTTTTTACCACCATCTGTTCCGGTAAAGGAAGGATATGTCTTTGGTGGATGGTATATCGATGAAGATCTCTATTATCCGATGTCTTTTCAAACCGGGACCAATCAATCTTTGACGCTCTATGCCAAATGGATTCAAATTGGTGAGCTTTTAGATGAAGACATAATCATTGATGCGATCCTTCAAGAAATGGATGTGATGGCTCTTTTTGAAGAAGAAATTCAAACAATCATCACATCAATCCAACCTTCAGTCGTCTTAATTGATGCTTATAATGGAGCAAATATTGAAACAAGCGGTTCTGGTGTCATCTTTCATCACGATCAACACACATATTATGTTCTCACCAATGAACATGTGATTCAAGGATATGGAGCACATGATGTTGCATTAACCATCTTTTTAAATGATGAAATATTAGAGATTTCCAAGGGTGATGTCACCCTCCATGGACAGTCTGTTTTGCATGATTTAGCGGTCATCAGTTTTACATCAAGTGAAGTCATTCCTGAGATGACATTTGCTGATCCTGATCAAGTTGGTGTTGGGAATCTCGTCTTTTCATTAGGTCATCCCCTTGATTTACCGCAAACGATCGATTTAGGTCTTATTTCATCAACGAATCGCGAGATGAATGATGGCATGGGTATGGATACGATCATGATTCAGCACTCTTCAGCCATCAATCCAGGGATGAGTGGTGGAGCATTAGTCAATATTCGCGGAGAACTTGTAGGTATCAACACGATGTCATATGTCGATGAAGTCGTCGGTGAAGGGATTGAAGATTTGCATTTTGCGGTTTCGATTGATGTCATTCTTGATATCATTGATACCCTTTATTAACCATGAAAAAAATCAACACATTACGTATCATCTTGATCGTATGGATTTCAATCATCTTCATCAACTCCTTGTTACCAGGTGAAGTCTCTGGTGAACAAAGTGGGTTTGTCACTGATCTTGCACTACGCGTTTTTGGAATATTCGGTTATGAACCAGATCCCATCACCTTACAATCGATCATTCGCATGACAGCACACGCGGTTGAATTCATGATTTTAGGTGCGTTGATCTTCCTCGATCGAAAAAGAGCAGATTATCCCTTTTATCAGATGTTTTTCATCGGTGTTGGTGTTGCACTCACCGATGAAATCATTCAAATCTTTGTTCCTGGACGTGCTTTTGAAATAATTGACCTTTTGATGGATTCATCGGGTCTATCCTTAGGAATTTTGTTGATGCTCTATATTTATCGAATCCCCAAACGAAAACAAAGACATTTGCTTGAAGATCACGATGAGTCGTGATAGAATAAAGAGGTAAAGCGATGAAGAGGAAGAGTAAGGCTTGTTTGATTTTTAGAGACAGATTGGTTGGTGGAAAATCTGAACAAACACCCTGAAGGTCGCCTTGGAGCTGTTGATGCAAAACATCATCCGTTAACCGCGTTAAGGTATGTTGAGTGCTGGAGTCATCCAGAACTAAGGTGGTACCGCGTTTATAAACGTCCTTAGCTTGGGCGTTTTTCTTTTTTCTCGAGGTCAAAATGAAAACACTGGTGACAAAAAGGTTGATTCTAAGAGGGTTGAAATTATCCGATGTCGATGATTTTTATGCATATGCAAAAAAACCAAACATTGGTCCGATGGCAGGATGGGCACCTCATGCATCCATCCAACACGCCTATGAAATTCTTAAAATGATGATCAAAGAAAATGAAGTGTGGGGGATCACCCTAAAAAAAGAGGATCGGATCATCGGAACGATTGGTCTACATGTAAGAAACTTTGATAATGCTCTATTGAATCAAAAAGAGATGGGCTATGTCATTGATGAACCCTATTGGGGTCAAGGTTACACACCTGAAGCGGTTGAAGCGGTTCTTGATTATGCGTTTATGACGCTTGAACTCACGCAAGTGCTCTGCGGACATGCGACCAACAACCCACAATCCGAGAGAGTCATCAAAAAATCAGGATTCAGTTTTACCCATCAAGAAGTGCGTGAGCATTATGATCACACCAATATTACGATTAACATGTATGCCCTAACCAGGGATCAATATAAGGAGTGGAAACATGACAAACTTAAAAACAAAATATGATTTCAAAGAAGTCGAAGAAGGACGCTACCAAACGTGGTTAAACGCACGTTATTTTGAAAGTGGCGATCTTAATAAAATACCTTTTACCGTGGTGATTCCACCTCCCAATGTCACTGGTAAGCTTCATTTGGGTCATGCATGGGATAATACGCTTCAAGATATCATCATCAGAAGAAAACGGATGATGGGATTTGATGCACTTTATCTACCAGGGATGGACCATGCTGGGATTGCAACACAAGCGAAAGTCGATGAACGCCTCAAGCAACAAGGCATTTCACGCTATGACTTGGGTCGTGAAGGCTTTTTAAAACAGGCATGGGATTGGAAAGATGAGTATTCCAATCACATTCGTAAACAATGGGCTGCACTCGGTAACTCACTCGATTACACCAAAGAACGCTTTACCTTAGATCACGATTTAAATCGTGCGGTCAATCATGTCTTCATCAGTTTATATGAAAAAGGCTATATTTATCGTGGACATCGCATCATTAACTGGGATGTTGAAGCGAAAACTGCTTTATCAAATATTGAAGTTGAACATATCGAAACCAAAGGTAAACTCTACTACTTCAGATATCCATTTGTTGATGGAAGTGGCCATATGGTGATTGCAACCACACGTCCTGAAACGATGTTTGGTGACCAAGCACTCATGGTTCATCCACGTGATTCACGCTATCAACACGTGATTGGAAAACATGTTTATATACCAGGAACGAAGGTCTCTATTCCTATCATCACCGATGATTATGTCGATATGACCTTTGGTAGTGGTGTTGTGAAAGTGACACCTGCGCATGACCCCAATGACTTTGAAGTCGGTAAACGTCATCATCTTGACATGCCTTTATGTATGCATGAGGATGGTACGATGAATGAAAAAGCCTTTCAGTATGAAGGCATGCCACGTTTTACATGTCGAGATGCATTGCTGCATGACTTAGCGAAACTTGATCTCATCGAAAAGATTGAAGATTATACCAATAATCTAGGTTATTCTGAACGGACAGGTGTCGTTGTTGAACCACGGTTATCCCTCCAATGGTTTGTTAAGATGGAAGATTTGGCCAAGATGACCCTTGAAAAATCAGAAACTGAATTTATCCCTCAACGTTTTAAGAAAATCTTCACCAACTGGATGACCGATATCCAAGATTGGTGTATTTCCCGTCAGCTCTGGTGGGGGCACAGAATTCCTGCTTGGTATAAGGGTGAAGAGGTTTTAGTACAGGTTGAATGTCCTGGTGAAGGTTGGATTCAAGATGAAGACGTTCTTGATACATGGTTCTCATCCGCATTATGGCCCTTTTCAACCTTAGGTTGGCCAACGATTTCTGAAGATTATAAACGCTATTATCCAACTGATGTCTTGGTTACAGGTTATGATATCATATTCTTCTGGGTTGCTCGCATGATCTTCCAAGGATTAGAGTTTACAGGTATCGATCCCTTCAAACATGTTTTAATCCACGGACTCATTCGTGATAAAGAAGGACGCAAGATGTCGAAATCACTCGGTAATGGTGTTGATCCGATGGATGTGATTAAAGAATATGGTGTCGATGCATTACGCTATTTTCTAGCCACCAACTCAGCACCAGGTGCTGATTTACGCTACGAAGAAGAAAAGGTTGAATCGTCATGGAATTTCATCAACAAACTCTGGAACATTACCCGTTTTATCACGATGAATATCGATGATCTATCGGTTCCCATGGATCCAAACGCCATGACATTAGCCGATCACTACATTACATCACGTCTCCATGAAGTCATCATTGAAGCTGATTACAACTATGAAAAGTATGAATTTGGTGAAGCATCACGCGCTTTATATAACTTTATTTGGGATGAATTTGCAAGCTGGTATGTCGAACTCGCAAAGATTAACTTACAAGATCCATCGTTAAGAAAAAATACCCAAGCAGTTTTGCTTTATGTCTTAAGAAGTGTCCTAAAGATGATGCATCCCTTTATTCCATTTGTTACGGAAAAACTCTATCTTGAAATCACCCATGAACCTTCGATCATGATTTCATCATGGCCACAGGCACAAGCCATTGATAAGTATAAGATTGAACAATTTCAGGCCATTATGGATGTGATTACGAAAGTACGTAATTTAAGAAGTGAATCGAATGTTCAACCCACGAAACCCCTGGATATTCATCTGATTGTTGAAGACGAACATCTCTTTGAGGAAGTCTTACGTCATCGTTTGATTTTAAACAAATTCCTGAGTGCGGGAACTCTTGTTATTGAAAAAGAACTCTCGACACAAGAAGAAACGATACTACTCGTCGGTAAATCGATTCAGACCTATGTCATGAAAAAGGATATCATTGATCCTGAAAAAGAAAAAGAAGCACTTCTTAAACAGAAGATGCAGCTCGAATCAGAAATAAAACGAAGTGAAGCTATTTTAGGTAATCCGAACTTTGTATCGAAGGCACCTGAAGCGAAACTTCAACTTGAAAAGGAGAAGTACCAATCCTATCTCAAGCAATTTGAGATGGTGATCGAAAAATTAAAGAACTATGTTTAATACGATACAGGATGCGATCAGCTGGCTTGAAATTCAAGTGAAATTCAAGCCAAAAACCGATCTTGAACGGATGAGAGAAGCGTATCGTGATTTAAATCTTAACTTATCTGATATCAAAAAGATCCACGTTGCTGGCACCAACGGTAAAGGATCGGTATGTAGTTATCTTTCCCATATTTTAATGGAAGCTGGTTATAAGGTTGGGACGTATACGTCGCCTTATTTAGTGCGCTTTAATGAACGGATTCGTATCAACATGCATGAAATTGAAGATGACACGTTATTACCGTTGATTAATCAAATCTATGCTTTTAATGAAGAGTTTGGTCAACGCTATGGTGAAAAGTTATCGTTCTTTGAACTTTTGACGTTGATGAGTATGATCCATTATCAGAATGAAGCAGTGGATGTCATGGTGATGGAAGTTGGTTTAGGTGGTCTTTTGGATGCGACCAATGTATTGAATTATGATTTATCCATCATCGCTTCCATTGGATTTGACCATATGAAACAGCTTGGTAACACCTTAGAATCGATCTCATTTAATAAACTCGGTATCTTAAAACCAGGTAATCATTTAATCACAGCTGTTGATCAACATCTTCATGGCTATTTTAAAGGGTATTGTGATGCACGAGGTGTTGATGTCACCTTCTTAACACCTGATCAAGCTCACGTCATCTCTGATGATCCATTAGTCTACATCTATAAAAATGAAACATACCGTGTTTCTCTAAAAGGTTCCTATCAAATTCTTAACTCGATGCTCGCGATTGAAGGTATTAAGTCATTATTTCCAGATATTTCAGTTGCACAGATTCAGCAGGGATTAAAGAAAACGCTTTGGAGTGGACGCTTAGAAGAGATTGATTATCATGTTTTCATTGATGGTGCACATAATACACACGCGATGGATGCCCTCAAGGATGTTGCAAAAACCACCTTTAAAAATCATCCGATTTGGGTATTATTTTCAGCATTAGGGGATAAAGATATCAAAGGTATGCTTGATATCGTAAAAACCTTTAGCGAGAAGATTGTCATCACGACCTTCCCTGATCCACGTTTTCAAGACTTATCCGAGATCGCGAAAGACTACCCTTTCATTCAAAACCCGATGAATGCGATTGAAAAGCTCAAAAAAGATATGCCAGAACATACGGTATTAATCATTACGGGATCCCTTCATTTTATTGGTTATATCAAAAAACAATACAAACGCACATGCTAAACCATGTGAAATGTTCGTTCATACTTGATTCATCGAATCTTGATGTGTATAATGATAAGTAAATTCGTTGATTGAGAAGAGTAGTCCAATCAAAGATCATTCTAGCGAGCCTGTGATGGTGAAAGACAGGTAGTGACTCTTTTGGATGAATGGCCTCATGAGAAGCAGGGTGAAATAAGTAGCCTGAGCCGGGAGTTCCCGTTATCGGACAAGAATATTAACGTCTTCCATGATGGCGTATTCGATAAAGAAGAAATAAACATTTCTTGAATTTGGGTGGCACCACGAGCGATTCGTCCCAACGATGAATCGCTTTTTTTGTTACTCTCGAATCCCACAAAGACAAAAAGGAGAGAGATTATGGAGTTTGGCAAGTTTGGTGGACAATTTGTCCCAGGACCGATCTTAAAGGCGGTCAAAGAAGTTGAAGAAGCTTATGATCGATATAAGCAAGATCCTTTGTTTTTAGAGGAGTTTCATCATTTACTGAAGACCTATGCAAACCGCCCTTCGATGCTCTATTTTGCTAAGAATATGACCGAGGATTTAGGTGGTGCAAATGTGTATTTGAAGCGTGAAGATCTGAACCATACCGGTGCTCATAAGATCAATAATGTGTTAGGTCAAGCACTATTAGCCAAACGTATGGGTAAAACAAAGCTCATTGCTGAAACCGGTGCAGGACAACATGGGGTTGCTACGGCAACCGCTGCAGCGCTACTCAAGATGGAATGTGAGATTCACATGGGGGCTGTTGATATCGAAAAACAAGCCTTAAATGTCTATCGCATGGAATTATTAGGTGCAAAGGTCGTTTCAGTTGAATTTGGCTTAAAAACGCTTAAAGAAGCGGTTGATAGTGCACTGATGACATGGGCACATGAACTCGATACAACCTTCTATTTGATTGGTTCAGCAGTCGGTCCACACCCTTATCCAAGCATGGTTAAAGATTTTCAATCGGTGATCAGTAAAGAAATCAGAGGTCAAATGATGGAATTAGAAGGAAGACTTCCTGATATGGTGATCGCGTGTGTGGGTGGAGGATCGAATGCCATTGGTGCATTTGCAGATTTCTTAGATGAATCTACTGTTCAGTTAGTCGGCGTTGAAGCTGCAGGACGGGGACTTCACACCAAAGATCATGCAGCAACCATGACCTTAGGTCAAGAGGGTGTCATACATGGTATGATGACAAAAGTCTTACTTGAAGATAATGGTGATATTTCACCCGTCTATTCGATCTCTGCGGGTCTTGATTATCCTGGTGTTGGTCCTGAGCATGCCTATCTCGAAGAGATTGGACGTGTCACCTATACCTCAGCAACCGACCAAGAAGCGATTGATGCATTTCATTATCTATCACTGATGGAAGGTATTATTCCTGCGATAGAATCTTCACATGCAGTTGCTGAAGGGATCAAACGTGCCAAGATGATGAAAAAAGATGACATTATCGTGATTAACCTATCAGGACGTGGCGACAAAGATGTAAAACAAATCGCGAAAGCAGAAGGTAAAAAAATCCTTGATTAAAATGAAACCATGCGATACAAATCGCGTGGTTTTCTTCTATAATAAAATTATAGATGGTGAGGGATACGATGTTTTCTGAACAATTTTTAGGCTTTGAATGGTTTGGACTGGCCCATGGATTAGCAATCCTCTTTTTCATGACACTGTTTGTGTTGATGGTGATCGTTCAAAAGAGAATATCACCGAAGCTCGATCTTTACTTAAGACGTGGTGTTGCGATATTCATGATTGCGATGGAATGGACCTTTTATGCGTGGTCACTTTCACGAGGTGGTTTTCAGACCTCACTCTTACCTTTTGGTGTCTGTGCGATCAGTATGTATGTGACTGCATATACCTTGTTCTTTAAATCGGAAAAAGTCTTTAAGGTTATCTTCCCGTGGGCCATTACTGGTGCTTTGATCAGTTTAATCGTTGCAGATCTCAACTACACATTCCCCCATTTTCGATTTATTCACTATTTTGGCAATCATGGTTTATTCTTACTGGGTAATCTTTATCTTCTGGTTGTCGCAGGTTTTAGAATCACGTATCGTGATCTTTTAAAATCGAGTTTGATCCTTCTTATCTATGCAGCGATCATGTATCCAATAAACTTCTTACTGGATAGTAATCACCTTTTCTTAAGAGAAGTCCCTCATGAAGTGGCTCCCATGTATGCCTTCTTAGGTGATTTTTGGGTCATCGGTTTTGTCATCTCGATTGCCCTTCTGTTTCAAATCATCTATGGTGGAGTTTTTCTCTACCAACGTAAAAAAGCATAGCGTGCTATGTTTTTTCTTTTTTACACACAAGCATCTTGCTTAATCATAAGTACCTTGATAAACTATAAAAAACAAATGAGGTGAATCACATGATGAATGGGAAAATAATCAAAGAAGCGTACACCTTTGATGATCTCTTGTTGGTACCAGCATTCTCAAAAGTTGTGCCCATTGATACGATACTCACGACACGTTTAACGAAAAAGATTACGTTGAACATTCCTGTTTTATCCGCTGCCATGGATACAGTCACGGAAGAAGAGATGGCGATTGCACTGGCAAAACTAGGTGGATTAGGGATCATTCATAAAAATCTATCGATTGACGAACAAGCAGAGATGGTACGAAAGGTTAAACGAGTAGAGGTATCATCTGAAAACAAAGATGCGTGTTTAGATGCTGAAGGTCATTTAAGAGTTGGTGCAGCTGTGGGTGTTGGAAAAGATACCTATGAACGCATCAATAAGCTCTATGAAGCGGGTGTTGATATCATCGCGGTCGATAGTGCACATGGGCATTCCAAAGGTGTTATCGATACAATCAAACAAATCCGTGCCCTTTTCCCTAATCTAGATATTATTGGGGGCAATGTTGTCACTGCTCAAGCTGCGATTGATTTGATTTATGCAGGTGCATCAGCCATTAAAGTTGGTGTTGGACCTGGTTCAATCTGCACAACACGTGTGGTTGCTGGGGTCGGTGTTCCCCAGCTTACAGCAATTAATGATGTGTATCAAGTTACACGACAATATGACATTGGTATTATTGCCGATGGAGGGATTAAACTATCGGGTGATATCACCAAAGCACTCGCATCGGGTGCAGATTGTGTGATGCTTGGTGGTCTTTTAGCCGGTACGAAAGAAACTCCGGGTGATGTCTATCTGGTTGATGGACAAGAAGTTAAGAGTTACATCGGTATGGGCTCTCTCACTGCGATGAAGAAGGGTTCATCAGATCGTTATTTCCAAGGCGGTGTCAAGGAACTTAAAAAACTTGTCCCAGAAGGTATTGAAGCGACTGTTCCCTACAAGGGAGAAATCAAAGATGTCCTTCATCAAATGATGGGTGGACTTCGTTCGGGTATGGGTTATTGTGGATGTGAAACGATTCATGAGTTAAAAGAAAAAGCACAATTTGTTAAAATATCGAATGCTGGATTAAAAGAATCACATCCTCATGATGTCGATAACATCAAGGAGTCACCCAATTACCATGAATAAAAAAATCGTGGTCTTAGATTTCGGTAGTCAGTACAATCAACTCATCGTCAGACGCATCCGTGACTTTTCGGTATATGCTGAATTGATCCATCCTGACGATTTAAATATGAATCAAACCGATGACATCTTAGGATTCATTTTATCCGGTGGTCCAAACTCTGTCTATGAGAAAGATGCACCTTCATTACCCAAAGGATTACTCGAATTAGGTCTACCCATTCTTGGTATTTGTTATGGGATGCAGCTTCTTGCTCACCATTTAGGGGGTAAAGTTGAGGGAAGTCATAAAAAAGAGTATGGCTTAACCGAAATGAACATCCTCAAACAAAGCCCACTCACTCAAGGACTACCTGATCGTTTTAATGTATGGATGAGTCATGGTGATCAAGTCACAGAGCTTCCAGAAGGATATTGGGGAATTGCATCGTCTGAAACGACGCCGTACGCGATGATGATGAATGATGATCAATCGATCTTTGGTATCCAATTTCACCCTGAAGTCAGACACTCTGAATATGGAATAACCATTCTTGATAGGTTCATCACATCCATCTGTCATGCTGAAAAAACATGGTCGATGCCACACTTCATTGAAGAGAAGACCAAAGAGATCAAAGAACTTGTCGGTGATGGCCATGTGATTTGTGCACTATCTGGAGGTGTGGATTCCTCGGTGGTTGCTGCACTCTTAAATCATATCTTGGGCGATCAATTCACACCGATCTTTGTTGATCACGGTCTCTTACGGCTTCATGAAGCCGAAGAAGTACAAGAAACTTTTATGCATCGTTTTAAGATGAATTTGATCACTGTGGATGCCAAATCATGTTTTTTAGAATTACTTAAAGGTGTTGAAGATCCAGAGAAAAAACGTAAGATCATCGGTGAAGCTTTTATTCGTGTCTTTGAAGAACAAGTCAAAGCTGTCTCACACGCCCAATTTCTTGCACAAGGCACACTCTATACCGATGTCATCGAATCAGGAACGAAAACCGCACAAACCATTAAATCACACCATAATGTCGGTGGACTTCCTAAACAGATGTCACTCACCTTAATTGAACCGTTAAATAAGCTCTTCAAAGATGAGGTCCGTGAATTAGGACTTGCCTTAGGATTACCCGAATCGATTATTCGTAGACAACCCTTTCCTGGTCCTGGATTAGCCATTCGAATTTTGGGTGATGTCACTGAAGAAAAAATCAGAATCGTCCAAGAATCAGATTTTATCTTAAGAGAAGAGATTAAAAAACATCATCTCGATCAATCGATTTGGCAATATTTCACTGTGCTTACTCCTCTAAAAACAGTCGGTGTGATGGGTGACTCAAGAACCTATGACCATGTCCTTGTCATCCGTGCTGTGACATCGATCGACGGTATGACCGCTGATGTTGCCCATATCCCTTATCCAATCTTGCAAAAAATATCCAATCGGATGACCAATGAAGTGAGAGGAATTAACCGTGTCGTCTATGACATCACCTCGAAACCTCCTGGAACGATTGAGTGGGAATAAAGTAATATAACAACCTTCTTTCTATCATAAGATAGAGGAGGTTTTTTTATGTATTTCATCAAAGAAATGCCCAAAGAAGAAAGACCACGTGAGCGATTATTAAACAGTGGTCCACATGCTTTATCCAATGATGAACTTTTAGCCATCTTACTTCGGACAGGTGATGAACATCTATCCGTCGTTGATCTTGCTAAAAAGGTGCTCTATCATCTATCATCATTAGATGACTTAAAACGGATGAGTGTCTTTGAACTGATGACTATTCCGGGTATCAAAGAAGCGAAAGCATGTACAGTGATTGCTGCCATTGAACTTGGTCGAAGGTTAGCTGAGACCAAAAAGACTGAGAGAATCGTGATCAGATCATCATTTGATGTTTATCATCATCTTCATCATAAACTCTCACACCTCATGCAAGAACATTTCATCACACTCTATTTCAATACAAAAAGTGAACTCATCACCGAAGAAACCATCTTTATTGGAACCATCAATCAAACCCTCATTCACCCAAGAGAAATCTTTAAAACTGCAGTGAAACTCTCTGCATCCTCGGTGATCTTCGTACATAATCATCCTACAGGAGATTCGATGCCTTCCAAGGCGGATATCCTTGCGACTGATCAGCTTATTCAAGCGTCTGAACTGATGGGAATTGATCTTGTTGATCATATCGTGATTGGAAAGAATGAATTCTACTCCATCAAAGATGGTAAGAAGTTTTATCTCTAGAAAACTTTACCCTTCCAACTTCTTAAAAAAATGATATAATCATGATAAAGAAAGAAGGGATCGTATGAAGAAAAAAGATTCAACAAAGGTGTTTTGGTACGCGATCGCCATCGGTTTTATTTTGCTATTTATCCTCATCTTACTCTCATCAGTCCTTGATGTTGGTGACCGTCTACGTCAAATCCATCCGTATGTTGAGTACGGTTTTTATGGGGTTGCCTTTTTATTGGTTTACTTCTTGATTATTCGTCCGGTTCATATCATTCTTTTTTCACCGACATTTTCTGTTGAAACCACACTTGATGATCATAAAGTCATCAATCATCCGGTTCATCGTCGTGTTGCAAAACGCATCCTCCAAGATGAAACACTCTCCGAAGAAGATCAAATCCGTTTAAAAAATGCTTTAAACAGTAATCCTGAAGATTTAAAACTTGCGCTCAATCATGTCTTTAACCACCACATTAAAAAGGTGATGAATCAAGTCATCAGAAAGAATGCGAAGACCGTGATGTTATCAACCGCCATCTCGCAAAATGGTCGCCTTGATTTCTTTACCGTCATCGTTGTCAATCTCAAGATGATCAAAGAACTTGTCGTCATGTGTGGTTTTAGACCCTCAATGAGTCATCTTGCTAAATTAACCATCAACGTTTTCACCACAGCACTGATTGCTGAAGGTTTAGAAAACATGGATATCACAGAATTGATGCCGACATCAACGGTGAACACCATTTCAGAAATTCCCTTTATCAAACCTGTATTATCATCTGTCACACAAGGGATATCCAATGCATTATTAACCTTAAGAATTGGGATTGTGACACGTAAATTCTTATTCAGTGATGCTAAAGAGATCACCAAAGAAGAAATTCGTCGAACTGCTCTTTTAGAAGCTGCTGGTATGATGCCAGAAGTCATTGGTGATGCACTCATGATTTTACCGAAAAAGATTGCCAATCTCTTCAAAAAACCAGAAAAGAAGACACCCGAAGAACAACCCACACCAAATGCATCATAAATCACGAAAAACCACGATTTTTCCCTGATTTTACCCACTTTTTTGATTGACTTTTCATCCTAACTACGTTAAAATATCTATGTTGTACCACATAGGACAGGTTTTAAATGCCACGAGGCTACCTTAATAGTGTGTCTTCAAATCTATAAGGAGGTGTAGCAACATGTATGCAGTTATTAAAACTGGTGGAAAACAACTCAAAGTTGAAGTTGGCCAAGAAATCTACGTTGAAAAATTAGATGTCGAAGCAGGCGAAAACTATGAATTCACCGACGTTTTAGCACTCGGTGGCGAACAAACCGTAATCGGTACGCCAACCGTCGACGGCGCAAAGGTGGTTGCCAAAGTACTTAAACACGGACGTGGTCCCAAGATTATCGTCTTCAAGTACAAGGTCAGAAAGAATTATCGCCGCAAGCAAGGTCATCGCCAATCATACACCAAGCTCGTTGTCGAATCGATCAACGCGTAAGATGATTACCGCGAAAGTCCTCAAAAAAGACGGTCGAATCCACAAAGTAACCGTCAGTGGACATGCCCAATACAAGCGACACGGACAAGATATCGTCTGTGCAGCGGTCTCAACAGCAACCCTGTTAACCGCGAATGCCATTGAGCATTTTAAGTTAAATCATTTGATTGATTTAACGATTGATGAAGGGTATTTTAATATCGTTCTCAAGGAACAAAACATGATCATTGAAACATTGCTTGAGAATTTAGATACCGCTCTTCATGATATAGAAAAACAATATCCGAAATATATGAAAAATCAGAAGGAGGGATAACATGTTCAAATTGAATATACAGTTATTCGCATCGAAAAAAGGTACTGGTTCATCCCGTAACGGTCGTGACTCCCACGCACAGCGCCTTGGCATGAAATTGTCTGATGGACAATTTGCAACTGCAGGATCCATTATCTACCGTCAACGCGGAACGAAGATCCATCCAGGTGCCAACGTCGGACGTGGTTCCGATGATACATTGTTCGCCATGGTCACCGGCATCGTTAAATACGAAAGACTCGGTAGAGATCGTACACAAGTGTCAGTTTACGAAGGATAACGCCAGTTATCCTTTTTTTCTCAAAAGAAAGCGCAGGAATCCTGGATGTTTGTTGATGAAATTACAGTAGAAGTCTATGGTGGTAAGGGCGGTGACGGAGTTGCCGTTTTTCGCCGTGAAAAATATGTCGAACTCGGTGGCCCATGGGGTGGTAACGGAGGACATGGTGGTTCGGTGATCTTCGTCGGTGATGAAGGAAAATCAACCCTTATTGATCTTCGCTACATGCGTCACATTAAGGCAAAACCAGGTGAACGTGGTCGTACCAAAGGTCAACATGGCGCGTGGGCAGATAATACCTATGTGAAAGTTCCTTTAGGAACAGTGGTGTATACCGAAGATAAATCGATGAAAATTGGTGAAATCACCAAGCACGGGGAAGAATTAATCGTTGCTCAAGGTGGTAAGGGTGGTCGTGGAAATATCGCATTTGCGACCCACAGAAATCCAGCACCGGATTATGCAGAAAATGGGGATCCTGGTGTTCATCGAAAGATTGTTGTTGAACTTAAGGTCTTAGCTGATGTTGGTCTCATCGGTTATCCATCAGTTGGAAAATCAACATTATTATCTGTCGTTTCCAACGCGAAACCTAAGATTGCAGCATACCCTTTTACAACCCTTCATCCCAATTTAGGCATGGTTGAAGTCGGGGACTCATCATTCGTTTTAGCTGACTTACCAGGACTCATTGAAAATGCACATTTAGGATTAGGTTTGGGCATTCGATTCTTAAAACACATTGAACGTTGCAGAATCTTCCTTCATGTTGTCGATTTAACCCGTGATGATCCCTATGAGGACTACATCAAGATCAATCATGAACTTGAAATGTATGATGAAGAACTTCTCAAACGTCCTCAAATCGTGGTGGCAAATAAAGTCGATATACCAGGTAACGAAGAAAAACTTGAAGTCCTGAAGAAGCATATTCAAGCTCCACTTATCGTCATCTCTGCTCACATGAGAAAAGATGTCGATCAATTGCTCTATAAGACACTCGAAGTGCTTAAAGAAGCTCCAAAAGTTGAAGAAAAGACACCACTTTATGTGAGAAACTATACCCTTGAAGCAGAAGAACCCGATTTCATCATCACGAAACAACCTGATGGTTCATTCGATTTGACTGGGAATAAATTAAAACTCATTTTTGATCGCACCGATTTTACCAAAGAAGAAGCTGTCAAACGCTTTGCAAGACAACTAAGAAGTTTAGGGATTGATGAGGCTCTTCGCAAAGAAGGTGCGAAAAATCATGATACTGTGCGCATTTTTACTTACGAATTTGAATTTATTGAATAGGGACATGTTCCCTATTTTTTTTCATCAAAAAAGGAGGTTTCCCTCCTAATTGAGATGTAACATCTTCACTTTCGAGTTATGTGTTTTTCTCAGTAATGCTAACTCTTTATTTAACTCATGATTTTGACTGCGTTTGGTCTGTCTGTTGAAGCGTTCCATATGCTCTTGAATATTTTTAAGTTCGTTTTCACGCTTACTGTTCATCTGTTTGAGGATCACTTTTTCTTGAGCTAGTCGTTCATGTTGACCTTTGGTCAGTTTTTGAATACCTTCTTCAATATGAAGCGTCTTTTGTTTGAGAAGCGCTAAACTCTTATCGTGGTTGACTTGATATTTCGCTAAAATCGCTTCGTTTTTATTCATGATCGATTCATCGAGTGATGTGTGATTTTTCACTGCATTTTGAATCGATTGATCAAGTGATAGTAGATTTTTGTCGCTTTCTTTTTGAATGTCAAGCACTTTTAATTCATGTTCATGATTATATTGTTGTGCGGTTTGATTTTGATTTTCATGAATCAGTTTTAATTCCTCTTCACGATGTTCTAAGTTTTCTGAAATACGTTTTTCAAGAACTTTGAGCGTGTTTTGATCAATCACAAGTGATTTCTTATACATGAGATGTTCGAGTTCTGCTTGTTTTTTGGATTTTAATCGCAGTGACTTTTCTTGTTGAACAGCATCTTTATGCTGCTTAAGAGCATCCTGAGAGAGATCTTCAAGTTGACGCGCATGGTTTATCTTAAGACTTCTGACTAACGCCAATGTTGATTTTTTAAATCCAATGGTGAGTTGATATTGCTCTTTCTTATTCTTATGATAGAACGCAAGCATCACATTCATTAATCCTTGATGGCGTTCAATCACATGTTTTTCAAATGTCTGTAATGCAAGTCCAAGTGTTTTATCCTTTTCTTTTAAGAAAGCATCACTCACATAAACTTCATCAAAAAGACTATGATAATAACCCATGAGTGCTTCATGATACATCCGAACATCATGCGTTAACTTTTCATAAATCCGTTGATTCTTCGTCAAATAACGGTAGAAGAAGGCACCTTCTTTACGCTTATTTGATTCCAACACTTTTTCTTCATCACCTTGTTTTTTCTTAATCTTTTCGATTTCAACTTCAAGTGGACCGATTTGCAAGTGCTTTTGGTCCATCGTTTTTTGAAGTCTTACTAACCGCTGTTTGATGCGTTTGATTTCATGCTCTTTATTGGAAATTTCTTTTTGATACTCTTTGATGTCGTGATGTTTGGTTTCTGTTTTTTCTTGATGTTTGGTTTGTTCAATCAATTTTTGAAGTTGTGTGATCGCAAGTTGATTGCGTTCAAGCTCACCTTGAGCAAGGAAGAACTGCTCTTCTAGACCTTTGATGTCATCTTCAATGGATTTGATTTTACCTTTGACTTTTTGTGTCTCAGCATCATAATAATTCATCATATCTTCATGCTTGAGCATGTATTTATATCCTGTCATATCATCGATCTTTGCGATATAAAACTCTTGATCAAGTCGTTGATAGTCTTCAACAATGACAAAGAATGATTTCATGAAATCTTCAGTTTGTTTTTTGACTAATCCAATCAATCCCTTAAACACTTCAGGATGGGATGGAAGATGATAAAGTTCAGTGATGGTATCTTTAAAGAACCGATCGGTTTGATAAAACATGAACAAGACTTTAAAGAAATTTTCGGTACGCATCTGATTGTTTTCAAGTTCATTTTGGTAGGTCGAAAGAAGGCGTGTTGCTTTTTCGTTACTCATCCGTTGTTGATGTTTAAACCGTCCTTCATTGACATTAAACACGCGCTTATATTCTTCACTTAACGCTGCGCGTTTCATGCTTTCAAGGGTGTTTTTGTTTTCTAAGTAGATGAGGTCGCGTTCAAGGTCAAGTGCATTGATCTGATCTTTACGTTCCATCTCAATGGCTTGTTTACTCTTGTTAAATAACGCGTTTTGTAATTCCGTGCGCAGTTCTTGTTCAGCAAGCGTATAATCACGTTTGATTTTTTCTTTTTCAAGTTCAAGTTGTGTGGATGCATTTAAAACGCGTAAATCAGCCTCATAGCGCGTTTTTTCGATGTTACGTGAGCGTTCAATCATGGTGAGCTCTTTCTTAATTTCAAAGTCTAACAAAGCCTCTGCATGTTTGAAAGACGCGATCGTCACATGGGCATCATTAGCGAGTAGATTGAGTTCTCTTTCTTGAACGGCAGCAGCAATCGAGAGTTGAAATTCAAGGGGAAGTAAGTCCATGTTATGCTGCTGAAGAAGCATTTCTTTTTGATAAGTATAGGTCAATTCTTCCGATTTTTGCATCAATTCAGATGCGGATAAATTATGGTTATAGTTGAGATCAATTTTCGTAAAGTCTTGTTTTTTCTCATACTCATAAAGCACTTTTTTTAAGCGCCATTCATTGATTTCACGTAAATGTTTTTGATCGAGTTCATAGAGTTTCTTTTGTGTTTCTTTTTTCTTATTGATGATGTCGCGATTGGTTCTTAAAATCTGTTTATTCAAATCATTATCGAATTGATTGAGCATCTGATTCAAGATTTTATTTTTATCATGCTGCTCTTTTTCATCTTCTATCGATTTGATTTCATCACGTAATTCTCTTGCTTTATTCAGTTTATCTTTTTGTGTGGTTTCTTTGAATGTTGAAAGTTTAGAATTGAGTAATGTGATCGCATCATTTCCTTCGTGGATAATCCGATCTTTTTTCGTTTCATAGGCTGATTTTTGCACATCAAAAATCACGTTTAACGATGACATCTTTTCCGTGTAGGTTTGAAGCGATTTACGCTGTGCATCTTGGTAGTTAACTTTTAAATCTTCAATCGCTTGAAGAATCGGTTTTAAGCGTTCCTGATGTTCTTTCTCCAAAATAGCAAGGGCATTTTGATATTTTTTCTTGAGCTCATTGATTTTTTTATTGAGTGAAATCGAAAGTTGTGAATAGGTGTTTTTGATGGTTAAATAGGATCCATCGTTGGTTTTTGATGCCTGTTGTGATTCTTCTTTAATGAGTTCACGACGAAGATCCATATCCGCATGAAGGGTTTGTTCTTTTTGATCAAACTCAAGAACTTTTTCTTCATAACGCTTCAGATATAATTCGGTTGATTCCACTTTTTCAAGTTCAATGCGTTGTGTGGTCTCTTGATAGATCTTTCTGGCATCTTGCATGATCTTATAGATCTGTCCGAGTTCACGTTTTAAAGCTTGATCAGCTTTTTCGAGCTTTTCATTGGCATCGAGATTGATTTGAACGATCTTTTCATCAATCGCTTCAAGTTGTGCCTTGAGGTTGATGTTTAAATCATGTGTTTGCTGATGCTTGAGCTTTTTACTCTTTTCGATGTCTTCTTGATTTTTTTGAATAAGCACGTTTAAAGAGCGCTGATATGTTTCCATATTTTCAGCGTAATGACGGTTGATTTGAAGGGATTTTTGAAGAAACATCTTATTGATGTCTTCCATCGTATTCTGTACTTTTTGTAAACTTGGATTAAGTGAACGCAAAACAGCCGCCAGTTTTTTCTGGATCGGCATATATTTTTTATCGATGGCTAAAAGTTGTTTTAAATCAGCTTCAAATGACTTGACATATTCAAGTTTCAACACGCACATCACGTCCTAAAATTATTATAACATAATCATGTTCAACGGTAAAAAAATCCCATCTTTTATGATATAATATATAACAATCATGTAAGTAGGTGAACCCACGTGTACGCATACATCGAAGGCATTATCACAGAGATCAAACCCAGTTATGTCGTCATTGAAAATCAAGGTATTGGGTATTTAATTATTGCTCCTAATCCCTATAATTATCATATTGGCGAACAAACGCGTATTTATACGCATCATTACGTCAGAGAAGATTTAGATAATCTTTACGGTTTTAAGACGCTTGAGTCAAAGGAACTCTTCATTAAATTGATTGGCGTTTCTGGTATAGGACCCAAAAGTGCTCTGCCTTTGCTTGCGACTGATCAAATCCATGATATTATGCTCGCCATCGAAGAAGGCAATGTCAAATTTTTAACGAAATTCCCAGGCATTGGTACAAAAAGTGCTCAGCAGATCATCCTTGATCTCAAAGGTAAATTGATTGAAGATGATGAAGAGCTCATTCCAACGCGTAAAAATGATGTGGTGGATGCTTTATCAGCGTTGGGTTACTCCAATGTTGAAATTAAAAAAGTCATGAAGAAACTCGATCAAGATCAACCAGTTGAAACCATGATTAAACAAGCTTTACAACTCTTAATCAAGTAGGTATTGTATGGATAAAGAACGTATTGTTACCGCTATGTCAATCAAGGAAGACGAAGATCAAAGCCTGCGTCCACAACATTTAGACCAATACATTGGTCAAGATGACATCAAAGAAATGCTTGATGTTTACATCAAAGCTGCACTCAAACGTAAGGAAGCACTCGATCATATTTTGCTTTATGGTCCTCCTGGTCTAGGTAAAACAACACTTGCTCAAATCATCGCCAATGAACTCGGTGTCCAAATGAAAGTGACATCAGGTCCTGCGATTGAACGAAGTGGTGATCTCGCCGCTGTTTTAAGTTCTCTAAGCCCTGGAGATGTTCTTTTTATTGATGAAATCCATCGTCTTCCCAGATTTGTTGAAGAAGTACTCTATTCAGCGATGGAAGATTATGTGTTAGATATCGTTTTAGGAAAAGATCATGATTCACGTTCCATTCGCATTGATCTTCCGCCCTTTACATTGATTGGTGCAACCACACGTTTTGGTGACTTATCAGCACCACTTCGTGACCGCTTTGGTGTGGTCTTTCGATTATCTTATTATGGCATCGAGGACTTAAAGAAAATTGTCACACGAACCTCCAAAGTCTACCAAAATGAGATTGAAGAAGATGCGATTACATCACTTGCGAGACGTAGCCGTGGTACACCACGTATCGCTAACCGTTTATTTCGACGCGTCAGAGACTTTGCCGAAATCATCGGTGATGGCCACATCACAGAAAATATCACCAATCATGCCCTTCGTAAGTTAGGGATTGATGAAAATGGTCTTGATCATACGGATTATCGATATTTAAGAAGTATCGTTGAAAAGTTTGGTGGCGGACCTGTCGGGATTGAGTCGATTTCTGCAACCATCAGTGAAGAAATCACGACGGTAGAAGATGTTTATGAACCTTATTTACTCATGGAAGGTTACATTAAACGTACCGCAAGGGGACGTATGGCTACCCAAAAAACCTATGAAGCTTTAGGCATTAAATACTATAAAGGACTTTTTGATGATGAAAGTAAATGATTTTGATTTTCACTTACCTAAAGATCGGATTGCGCAACATCCTTCAGAGAAGCGTGATCACTCACGGTTGATGGTTCTCGACCGAAACAATCAGTCGATTAACCATCACCATTTTTATGATATCGTTGATCTTTTAACACCCGATGATGTCTTAGTGATCAATGATACAAAAGTCATTCCTGCAAGACTTCTTGGTGTTAAAGAAGAAACCTCAGCGTTCATTGAAGTTCTCTTACTCAAAGAAATCGAACCTCATGTATGGGAAGCGATGACAAAGCCTGCCAAACGTGTTAAAGTGGGGACGATTATCCATTTTTCTGACCTTTTGAAAGCAGAATGTATCGGCATCAAAGAAGAAGGTATTCGCGTATTTAGAATGCATTATGAAGGGCTTTTCATTGAAGTACTTGAAAAGTTAGGCACGATGCCACTTCCTCCATACATCACTGAACAACTTTTAGAACAAGATCGCTATCAAACGGTCTATGCTAAAGATTTAGGGAGTGCAGCTGCACCAACAGCTGGTCTTCATTTTACCGAGGAATTACTTCAAAAAATCAAAGATAAAGGCATATCCATCATTCCCATCACGCTTCATGTCGGATTAGGGACATTCAAACCTGTTCAAGTCGACCAAATCGAAGAACATCATATGCATGAAGAGACCTATACCATCAGTATGGATAGTGCAAAAAAACTAAATGAAGCCTACCAAAAGCAAAAAAGAATCACGTGTGTAGGAACAACTTCACTACGTACGCTTGAAAGTAATTTTAATGGAGCATTTCATCCAGGAACCTATGAAACATCGATTTTTATTTATCCTGGATATACCTTCAAGGTGGTCAAACAACTCATTACCAATTTCCATCTTCCTAAATCCACATTGATTATGCTTGTGAGTGCACTCGCAGGTCGTGAGTTCATCTTAAGGGCATATCATGAAGCAATCGAAAAGAACTATCGTTTCTTTTCATTTGGCGATGCGATGTTGATAAAATAATTGAAAAATAGCAGATTTATCGCTATAATTGATGTGACGGAGGAGAATAGACATGTTTGGATTATCAACAAATCAACTGATCATCATTGCTTCGATCCTTCTACTCGTTGTCGTTGTTCTCATCATCCTGTTGACTTCAAAACGGAAGAAGAAACCCATCACACCAGAACTCGATGTCGAACAGCTTTTAATCGCACTGGGTGGTTCATCGAATGTAGATCATCTATCGCGTGAACATCAACGTCTAAAAGTCATGGTGAAAGATTTAAAAAAGGTTCAACAACCTTTGCTCAAAACATTGAATATCCCTGCCTTTCTCAAAGGTAAGGAACTGACATTACTCATTAAGCATCAAACATCACACGTGCTTTCCTATCTCAGCGAAAGACAGAAAGAGAGAACATAATATGGAACAAAACTTTCTCATCATTTCAGAGTACGGCATTCATGCCCGTCCAGCGACACGACTTGTCAATTTAGCGATGAGCTTTTCATCGGAAATCAACTTAACGGCCATGGGTAAAACCGTCAACTTAAAGTCGATTATGGGTTTGATGTCATTAGGCATTTATAAAGGTGAACAAGTAAACATTCATATCACGGGACCTGATGCTGAAAAAGCGATGGTGTCGATTGCTGATTTTCTCATCACCGAAGGTTTAGGAAAACTTGCTTAAATAAAAAAAGTGGTAGGTCAACTACCCTTTTTCTATTGGAATAGGATAAGGTATGCGTCAACGACACGTCAAACAAGCGACCATTGAACATATGACGGATATGGGTGTTCTTTTTGAACCCCAACAGCTTAAACTACCTTCTCAAACGATGATCCATCTTGAGATTGGATCAGGTAAGGGGCAGTTTATTTCACGACTTGCCAAAGATCATCCCAATGAGATCTTTATTGCACTGGAGATCGATATGGATATCTGCTATCGGATTGCTGAAAAGAAAATCGATCAAGTGTTATCCAATTTAATCATCTTGTGTACATCAGCTGAGTTAATCGATTTATGGATTCCGATGGAAAGCATTGATAGGCTCTATTTAAACTTCTCTGATCCATGGCCAAAAGGAAAGCATCATAAAAGACGCCTGACTTGGCCAATCATGCTTGATAAATACCAAATGATCTTAAAAGAGGGTGGCATTCTCCAACTGAGAACTGATCATCTCGATTTCTTTTTAGATAGTCAGTCCTACATGGAAAAGATGATGACCATTCATGAAGTTGACATGCATCTAGCACCCTCACCTTATATGACCGAATATGAAGAAAAAAAGCGAATGAAAGGACCCATTTATCAATTGAAGGGAACGATTCATCATGATTAGAAAACTTTATAAAGACTTATTTAACATTGAAGCAACCTCAGGTTTTGAAAAACCTGTCCAACACTACATGAGACAATTCATGGAAAAATATCCCTCATACACCATCGAAACCGATCGTTTAGGTTCAATTTTTGCGATCAAGCGAGCAAAAGATCCAAAAGCACCTGTTGTCATGGTGGCTGGTCATATGGATGAAGTCGGATTAATGGTCGTAGGGATCACCGATTTAGGCATGCTTAAGATGAATAATCTTGGAGGTCTTAACGGAGAAGTCTTCGTTTCTCAAGTTCTTAATGTCCATACCAAAAAAGGTAAAATTAAAGGTGTTGTTGGTGCGATTCCACCCCATCTTAAAAAGGAACAAAATACACATCTTGAAGAACTCCTTTTAGATATTGGGGCAAGTTCCAAAGATGAAGCAAAAGCGATGGGTGTCGAATTAGGTGATATGATCTTATACGACAATCCGATGAGCTATACAGCCAATCCTTATCGTTTAATCGCGAAATCGATTGATAACCGCTATGGATGTGGACTTTCTTTAGAAGCTCTTGAAGCTTTTGATCAGATTGATCTACCCTATACCCTTGTCGTTGGAGCAACCGTTCAAGAAGAAGTAGGCCTTCGTGGTGCAGAGACCTCTGTCAACATGTTTAAGCCAGATGTCTTCTTAGCACTGGATGCATCACCCGTCAACGATGCCCTCGATAAAGAAGCCCTTGGTGGCTTAGGTAAGGGATTCTTGTTGCGGATGTATGATCCACGAAATGTCATGCATCAAGGCATCATGCAGTTTTTTATCGATCTTGCAAAAAAACATAAGATACCCTTTCAATATTTCACTTCGATGGGTGGAACTGATGCCGCTAAGGCACTGGATATGCAGGCTGGCGTGATAGCAACGACGATTGGTCTACCTGCACGCTATATTCACTCAACCGCAGCCATGATGGATGAAAGAGATTTAGAGGCTGCTAAAAAAATGCTCTTTCGTGTACTTCGTACATTAACCCCTGAAATCATCCAAAAACTGAAGGAGGCTAATTCATGATTTATACAACACTTTCAAACGGTGTCTTGATGCCACGATTAGGTTTAGGGACATTTTTAGTCGCTGATGGTGAATCAGCTTATGATACGGTGCTTCATGCACTCAAGGTCGGATATCGTCATATCGATACCGCTCAAATGTATAAAAATGAAGGTTCTGTGGGTGATGCGATTGTTGCATCTGGTATCAAGAGAAGTGAGATCTTTATTACCACGAAACAACGTGGTCATTCGACCCATGAAAAAATGCGTCTTCAATTTGAAGAATCACTTCAAAAATTAAAGACAGATTATGTGGATTTATATCTGATTCACTGGCCAAATCCTGATAAGACGATCAATCAACAGACATGGGCTCTTTTTGAAGAACTTTACAAAGAAAAGAAAGTTCGTGCGATTGGTGTCTCAAACTTTCAACGTCATCACATCGAAGACCTCATGGAAACTGCAACCATCAAACCGATGGTTGATCAGGTTGAACTTCATCCAGGTCTTGCACAAATCCCCCTTCAACGATATCTCAACCATGCAGGTATTCAAATTGAATCCTATGGTCCACTGATGAAAGGCGGTGTCTTTGAAGGCATTTGGCAAGAAGGACTGCAAAAGATTGCTGACAAGTATCAAGCGACCATTCCTCAAGTGATTATCAGTTGGGGACTTCATCGAAACGTCATCATGATTCCCAAATCAGTGACCCCATCACGGATTGAAGAAAATTTTGGTGCCTTAAAACTTAAACTCACGGATGACGATATCAAAGCCATCAATGAATTAAACCGAGGAAAGCGCGTATATACCGATCCCGATAATAGTCCTTGGGGACCCTATACAGAATAACCTGCCGTGCAGGTTTTTCTTTTTCATGTTTTCTTATTGAAATTATAAAATAATTGGACTATAATGAAAGTACTTATGGGACCCTATGTGGCCTAAAAAGGAGAAGAAAAAATGAAGAGAAATGATGTTTACTATTTAGGTTTAACAGGTATCTTTTCAGCGATTATTGTGCTGATGACCGTTGTACCTCAAGTCGGTTTTATTACGTTAGCGCCTCTTGCGAGTGTGACCCTTTTACACATTCCAGTCTTGATTGGCGTTTTTTTGATGCCCAGAAAATATGGTGCACTTTTAGGTCTTGTTTTCGGTCTTGCATCGATGATTCGTTCCTTTATTCCAACTGGACCTCTTGATTTTGCATTCCAAAATCCGCTTGTTTCAGTCTTACCACGTATATTATTTGCCTTTGCAGCATCCTATATTTTTGATGGTCTAAAATGGATCAATGCAAAGTTCAAATATGGTGATGTCATCACTTTTGGCATCGTGACTTCCATTACCTTATTTGGGCTTTACTATGCAGCGAACGCACTTTCAAACTGGGTGGGCTGGTCGATGGGTTGGTTAGCACCTGTTGCACTTCTTCTTGGTTTAATCTTTGTGACCTTATACTTTGCATTTATTAACAAGAAAGATAAAACCAATGTCTACCTACCTTCCTCACTCATCTTAGGAACACTTGTTCATTCACTGATTGTGCTTTCAGCATTAGGTATTTTTTCAACCGCACTGATTGAAGGTATTTTCCCTGATCGTTCAGTGATTGGAACGATTTTCACGATCGCACTCACCAATGGACTCATTGAAGCAATCTTTGCAGCGGTCATTGGTACACCGATTTTAATTGCACTACAAAACTTTAGAAAACAAAACGCTTAAAAAGAAAGGCAAGTGATGTGCGTGATCTTACTTTATGATGTTGGAAATACAACGGTAGGTATGGGCATTTCAGATGGAACATCCATTCTTGAAACCTATCGTTTGAACACAGAAGTTCAAAAAACAGCTGATGAATACTGGATTCACATGAGAAGTTTAATTCCAGTCAACGATATTCACGCGATTGCCATCTCTTCTGTTGTTCCAAGAATTACAGAAAAATTAAAAGAAATCGCTGAAAAGCATTTTAAGATAGAACCACTCATTGTTGGACCGGGTGTCAAAACAGGTCTTAATGTTAAAACTGACCATCCAAGAGAAGTTGGTGCTGATTTGATTTGTGATGCGGTTGCGATTGAAGAAGAAGACATGCCAACCCTTGTTGTTGACCTTGGTACAGCGATTAAATACATTTACGTTAAAAACAAAACGATTTTAGGTGTGATCATCACCCCAGGTGTTGCTATTTCCATCAAAGCTCTCGTTGGAAATACCGCTCTTCTCCCTGATATCGATATCGAAATCCCTAAAAAAGTGCTTGGAACGAATACGATTAGCTGTATGCAAAGTGGTGTCACGTATGGTGTTGCAGCACAAGTTGATGGGTTGATTGAACGGATTAGAGATGAAGTCAAAGAAGATTTCCACGTCATTTTAACCGGTGGTTTATCACAAACGATCGCTCCACTGTGCAAACATCCCTTAACACGTGATCCTGACCTTGTTTTAAAAGGACTCCTTCACATCTTTAATCGAAATACGAAATAAATGAAAATAGCCAATGAATTGGCTGTTTTTTTTGATATAATAGACCATGATGAACATGAAAGGAAGTCGTACGATGTCATACGTGAAAAAATACGAATTTTGGATGAACCAAAAGAACATGGATCCGAAGTTGCTCAATGAACTCATCGCTTTAAATGAAGAACAGATCCAAGAAGTGTTCCACAGTGATTTAGCGTTTGGAACCGGTGGACTTCGCGGGTTGATGGGTGTTGGCACCAATCGTGTGAACGTTTATACCATCCGTAAAGCATCATTAGGCTTTGCACGCTACTTGAAACAAGCTAAACTAAAAGGTGGTGTAGCCATCAGTTTTGATAACCGTCATTATTCAAAGAATTTTGCCAAAGAAGCTGCGATGGTTCTTGCTGCTGAAGGTATTCCCACTTATCTTTTTCATGAATTAAGACCTACACCGATGTTATCCTTTGCGGTGAGACACTTTAAGTGCTCCGGTGGTATCATGATCACCGCTTCACATAATCCCAAAGAATATAATGGCTATAAAGTCTACGATGCAACAGGAGCTCAAGTGAACCTTGAGACTGCTGAACGCATCTTAGAAGAGATTAACCACGTAGAAAACCCATTTGAAATTGATGTCTTGGATAATGATCTCATTCATACAATCGATCAGTCATTTGATCAGATTTATCTCCATGAAGTTGAAAAGATTCAACTCTCACCCAAAGCACCGAAAATCAAGATTGTGTACTCACCACTCCATGGGACTGGAGGAACTGTGATTCCTGATTTACTGAAGAAAATCGGTCATCACGTCTATCCCCTTCAATCTCAAATGGAAGTCGATCCTAATTTCAGTCAAACGAAATCATCAAATCCTGAAGAAGAAAGTGCCTATGAAGGTGCGATCAAGTATGCTCAAGAGATCGATGCTGATTTAATCATGTTGACTGATCCTGATGCAGACCGCTTAGGAATTGCAGTCAAACATGAAGGATCCTATCATCTTTTAACGGGAAATCAAACTGCTGCACTTGAACTCTATTACATTCTTGCAGAACGACGCAAAAAGGACTTATTACCATCCAATGGTATGGTGTACAAAACGATTGTCACAACCGATCTCATCGATGATATCGCGACTTCATTTGGTGTCAAATCAACATCGACACTCACTGGATTTAAGTTTATCGGTGAAAAAGCAGAACAAAACAAATATAAAACAACGTATCTTTTTGGTTGTGAGGAATCTTATGGTAGCTTGATCAGTGATGTTGTCCGTGATAAAGATGCTGTTCAAGCCTGTTTATTGCTCGCAGAAATCGCAAACCACATGAGTCATTTGGGCATGACATTAGTCGATTACATGCATCACATTTATCAAGCTTATGGCTATTATTATGAATACACCAAATCGATTACGTTACCTGGATTATCGGGATTGAATAAGATTCAACACGTTATGGCTCATTTTAGAGAATACCCACCTGTTATTTATGGTAAGTATTTAATGAGTTATGATGACTATGATAAAGGCATTAAGATTGCGGATGGTACGGTAGAAAAACTCGATCTACCCCAATCAAACGTTCTCAAATATTACTATCAAGACCACACATGGATTGTCTTTAGACCTAGTGGCACTGAACCTAAAATTAAAATATACTTCCAGACGATTGGCAAATCCATGGAAGAAGCAAAAGCATTTGTTGATGGCTTAGTGAAGCAACTCATGAAAGAGATTGAAGCCATTTAGAGAGGAGAATATCATGATAGAACAAAGACGTTCACGTTACGCTGAAGCTGTTTGCGATCAAAGTCTATCCCTGTTTTTTTCAGGTCATGCACCCATCCGAACAGCCGACGAATTTTATCCTTTTACCGTTAATCGCAACTTCTATTACTTAACTGGAATCGATCAAGAACATGTGGTTTTAGTGATTGCTAAAGGAGCAAACCAGGTTAAATCTTTCCTTTTCATCGAGAAGATTGATCCCATTAAAGCTTTATGGGATGGTGCAGGATTGACCTTTGAAGAAGCAGCGGAAAAAGCGAAGATCGATGTTGAAAATGTTCGCGATATTGAGACATTAGACACATTTTTAGCCCAAATGCTATCCACCACACGTCGAGCTTTATTTGGTGCGATCGATACGATTTATATGGATTTAGAGCGCTTAAATGAGAAAGTTCCTCCTACAGTATCCATCACCTATGCTCAAAAGCTTAAAGAACTTTATCCTTATGTTCAACTTAAGACGAATCAAATGATTTTAGCAGAACTTAGAACCATCAAAGATCCTTCTGAGATTGAAGAGATGAAAAAAGCGGTTGCGATTACCAAAGTTGGTCTTGATCGCATCATGTCGAACTTAAAAGAAGGTCGTTATGAATTCCAAGTCGAAGCTGAATACAATTATGTCTTAAATCTTCATCGTACCTCACCCTCATTTGGAACCATAGCAGCATCCGGTAAAAATGCAACTGTCCTTCATTACCGTGATAATGCATCAGCAATCGAACCCAATTCACTCGTTCTATTTGACTTAGGATGTTTTTCGAATCATTATTGTTCTGATATCACGCGGACATATCCTGCATCAGGAAAGTTTACAAAACGACAACAAGAAGTCTATGAAACCGTCTTAGACGTCAATAAAAAAGCGATTGAGTATTTGAAACCAGGCATGACGTTGAAAGAATACAACGATTATGGGAAGATGCTTCTCACTGAAGGTGCCAAGAAGTTAGGTTTAATTAAGGAAGATGCTGAGATTATAAAATACTATTATCATAGCTTAGGTCATTATCTTGGTCTTGATGTCCATGATGTCGGAAATTATGCAAAACCCATCCCTGAAGGTGCTGTCATCACCGTAGAACCTGGATTATACATTGCAGAAGAAGGTATCGGTATTCGTATTGAAGATGATATTATCGTTAAGCATGGTGGAAACATCAACTTATCCAAAGATATTATTAAAGAAGTTAAAGATATCGAAGCTTTCATGAAAAAATAAATCGATTAAAAGTAAAACGATACGTTCATCCCTACGATAAAGTAGGAGGGATCATATGAAACGTATCGTTTTTTGTTTATTGTGTATCAGTTTAGCATGTATACCCACAATATTTTTGGAAGCGTCATCTTACCAAGGTTATGAACGCATCGAAATGACCTCTGGAAAGCTTTTAGTTGATTTCACCGAAAAAGAGTATAACTCATACTATAAACAGGTCCATAAGCTCAAATTGAGTGGTTGGCGTGTGTATCTGGTCAATGAAAACATAAAAGCTAGTTTTATCTCCGAGACTCTTTTTAGTTACTACAATGATGGATATACACCGATTCAATATGAATATAAGCTAGAAAGAAAACGATCATCGAAATTAGGGATATCAGCAACCGGAAATATTGGATTAAAAGTGGGGAAAGACGTCCCGAAATTCAAGAATAATTTAGAAAGTGCCATCAAATTATCAGCAGACTACACCTTATCACATGATGAGAAAGAGACTTATCATTTATCCTTTTTAGTTGATCCAGGTACTCAAGTTGATCTTTATATCTATGGTGAAGGACGAGTGACTAATGGCGTTGCAGCGAGGTATTCACTCTTCATTCGTGTTGAAAAAGGGGGATTTGAAGTCTTTGTTGTCACAACAGAATACCAACGGCTGGAGAAGAAGAAAATATGAAACGTCTCCTCTTTTATCTTTCAGTTGTTTCTTTTTCGATTTTGCTTGGTTTTATCTTATCGATGATGAAACCCAAGATGATTCCTAAACTACTATCGGTGAATACAGAATATGCATGGGTAGGTGATGGAAAGTCGTTTGGATCCATTATGCTCTATATCAATGACCTTGATCATGTGCTTGCTGATGAAAACCATTATGTGAGAATCTTAATCGGTGATGAAACAAAAGACAATTTTCTTGAAGTCAGTCTCTATGATCTGGAATTAGGTCACACCGAATACTATCTCAGTGAAGTCTTTTCTCGTCTTCTATATACCATCAACCTTCCTGAAATATCCGAAGATATCATCTTTAATAACGCCTATCTCCACCTTGAACTCATGCAACAAGAAAGTTTATCGATCTATCTTGGTCGGATTTCCTTGTTTTCAACACATCATCATGAAGATCTGATCACATGGACATCCCTCGAGGGTTTTAAGAAACCAAATGATCTAAGGTCTAGGATTGCTGAAATTCATGTGACGTTCGAAGGAGATGGTTCAACCCTCACCTCGATCGCTATCGGAACACAAGCTAACACGACCTTCAGAATTGATGAGAACATGTTGATCATTTCTGTAAGTGATGCTCCTTATTTGCTCTATGATGTTCCTCTAATCTTCACCTATCTTGATGGAAGAAAACAAGTCATTCATTCGTTTCGCTATATCACCGATTACATCATCTTAAAAGAAAGTGGACCTTGGATTCATACCTATGAACTATATTAAACTTGAAGAAGCGGGAAAACGCTATTTATCACATCGCTTTACCCTCGAAGTATCAAAAGATGATTTTTTAGTGATCAGTGGAGATAATGGATCAGGAAAAACAACGTTACTGATGCTCATCTTAGGCTTTATTCATCCGGATACAGGAAAGATCGAAAAACGTAAGCTCAAGATGGGCTATCTTCCTGAAAAAGTCGTATTACCTCCATTTATTCCGGTGATGGAGTATCTGTTAACGATGGCGAGAATCAAAAAAGATACACTCGATCCTACCCTTCTTCATACACTGGAGGTTCCACTCGATAAAAGCATCCACCAGCTTTCAAAGGGTAATCAACAAAAAATCGCGTTTATTTCAGCATGTATGGGTAAACCCCATCTTTTAATCCTCGATGAACCCTTTTCTGGACTGGATGAAGTCATGAAAGAAAAGATGGTGGAACTGATTGAAAAGCGTCATCATCAAGGAACATCCATTTTGATTTCTACTCATGAACCAGAACGATTCTTGCATCTGGCAACGAAACATCTACGCTTATGATGACACTTTATGAATACATGACGTTTTCACCGAAGAAGAAAATCATCTTTCTAATCCTGATCACCATTTTGATAGCACTCATGGTGATCTCACCCCTCTCGACTTACCTCAAAGACAACGAGATCTTTGAGATGATTGTTATTGGAGATCAAAAGATGATTTCCCACCTTTTTTCAATTCTTCTCGTTTTTCTTAGCACATGGATGATGATTGATCTTGAACATCCGATATGTGCAAATCTACAAGCCTATGACGGATGGATGAAGATCTACCTCTCCAAACTGGTCTTCATCATCCAGTGGGTGATCTTGCTTTATGTTCCTCTTGTATTGATTCAACAAGGTACCTTGATCTTATTGACAAGAAAACTACCTTCAACCTCAATACTTGATGAAATCCTTCATCGTCTGTTAGATATCATGTTGATGTGTGTCTTATCACTTCCTTTATCAAAAACAAAGCATCCTCATCTTTCATTCTTTATTCCGATACTTTTCATCATTCATCAAACATTAACAAACGATCACTTTTCATTCATCATCTATGCTTTATGTCCACTTTTTCAACACGCAATCTTAGAGTATAGCCTTGCAATCAGCTATAAACTGTGTTATATTAGTTTAGGATTACTCCTGATCTCAGTTAAGTTATCGCGAAAGCCACCTTTTTAAGGTTTATCGTTGACAAACATGCGAATTATGGTATAATCTTAACGGAATTAAATTTGTGAAAAGAAGAGGTACCCTCTCGCCTGATGGACGAATTCATAGGCAAACTGTCACAATCAAAAAATAACTTTTTGATATCGACAAGTGGGTACGACACGTACACACTTTTTCTTTTCTATTCTTAAACAGAAATGGAGGTGGACTGCATTAAACAAGTCAGACAAAAAAATACCGATCTCGTCAACGAAACGATTCCATATGGCGAATTTCTCGTCATCGATGAAACCGGCAATAAAGTCGGCATCTTATCACGCCGTGACGCATTAAAGCTTGCGCAAGAACGCGAGTTTGACATCGTGGTTGTCTCACCAGACTCCAAACCGATGGTTGCTAAACTGATGGATTATTCCAAATATCGTTATGAACAACAGCGTAAACTTCGTGAAATGAAAAAGAATCAACATGTCGTTGACATCAAGGAAGTACGTCTTTCCCCAACAATTGACGTTCATGATTTTGATACAAAGCTTAAACAAGCACTCAAGTTCCTTGAAAAAGGCGATAAAGTCAAACTGACCATTCGCTTCTTCGGTAGAATGATTACCCATAGCGATGTTGGAATGAAAGTTATGGAGCGTTTTATTGAGGCTGTTGGATCGAAGGCGACGGTTGAGTCAAAGCCTAAGATGGACGGCAGAAACATGATTGCATTATTAACACCAAACAATAACTAACCCATTAGAGAAAGAAGGATCATCATGCCAAAACAAAAGACACACAGTGGCTTGAAGAAGAGAATCAAGGTCACTGGCACCGGTAAGCTCATGAGAGGTCATGCCTACACAGGACACTTAGCAGCTTCCAAAACAACGAAACAAAACAGACAATTAAGAGGCGAAACATCGGTTCACGCAACAGACAAGAAGCGTATTAAATCCTTGATTTCGAACTTGATGTAACAGGAGGAGACCAATATGCCAAGAGTTAAAGGCGGATATACCGCAAGACGCCGTCGGAAAAAGATTTTAAAGCTCGCGAAGGGTTACTTCGGTTCGAAGAGCACGATTTATCGTACAGCCCATGAACAAGTCATGCGTTCATTACGCTATGCTTACAGAGATAGAAAGCAAAAGAAGAGACAATTCAGAAAATTATGGATCACACGTATCAATGCAGCTGCAAAGATGAATGATACAAAGTATAGCATCCTCATTCATGGATTAGCACTCGCTAATGTTCAAGTCAACCGCAAGGTCTTAGCAGACTTAGCTGTTAACGATCCTGCTGGATTTAGTGCATACTGCACCTTAGCGAAGAACGCCATCAATGGTCATCTTCCTAAAAAAGTTGAAGCTAAACCTGTAAAAAAAGTTGAAACCGTTGAAGCTTTAGATTACAACAAGATGCTTGTGAAAGATTTAAAGGCACTCGCGATTGAAAAAGGCATTGAAGGCGCAGACAAAATGCTGAAAGCAGATTTAGTCGACGCATTATCAAACCAGAAGTAAAACACAAAAAGGTGGTAAGTTCCACCTTTTTTTTGTATAATGAAGAGTGGGGGTCACTATGAAACGTCGCATTGCCATTGCTGGCTCATTGACCATTTTAATCTTTTTGATGATGCCGCTTGCCTTGATTCTATTGAATTTAAGAGGTCAAGGCATTTTTATGATTTCTGCCATTGTCAGTTTGGTCTATGTCGGTATTTATGTGTTCGGTGGTGTACCCAAATTAATCAATGCTGGCATCTATGGCGTCATCACCTTCGTTTTCTTATACCTTCTTGATGATCCCTATCACCTTCCGTTTATTATCGTTGGTACCCTTCTATTCGTTTTAAATCCTTTATCTACCTTTGAAGATTATATGGCGAAGAAAATGAGTGATGAGGATGTACTACCCATTTCATTTAGTTTAAGGGGATCGTATTGGCCTTTCTTTAGTTATCAAAAAGAGATGAAAAACTTCTATCATCTTCCTCAAGCACGAAAACTTTATACCAAACGTTGGTATTTACATAGCAGACAAATCGTCATGCTTTCACTCATTACGTTAGGTATTTTCTTGTTTATTCAAGGGATCAATCATATTGCAAATACGCTTGATGATTTCTCATGGTTTAATTTCTTTGTCTTCTATAATGTCATCATGCTCTTTGTCTTGGCATGGATGCTCTTTAAGAAGGGATTCACCTCGACATTTAGAACCTTTGTCATCAGTTTATTCTTACCTGTGATATATCTTGTTTTTCGCTCAGATTTTCCTCTTTTAATCAAGTATCTTTTAGCAGGTTCCATGCTTTTAATTGGCTTGATTGTATCAACTGTGGAACTCATCAAATATTATCAACGCGTGGTCTATGATCATTACCATTATTATGACCCTGATATGCAAATGGAAGTCTTTGCCAATGCATTGTTTGAACCTCTTGTGTATAATGAATCATTCATCTGGTGTGGAAAGTATGTAATCAAAGTCAATCTTGAAACATTTAACAAGCATCTTAAAGAGATCTTGGTCTACGCAAACTGGTTTAAGTTCATCATTACAGCGTATGCTTCAGGAAAAGATGTTGTTCATCTTTATGCTGATTTTCATAAGCGCGATCAAAAAAGAGCTGATAAATTTAAGACTTATCTTGAATCCAAATTTAACATGTCTGTTCAATGCGATCTGATTGAAGATCCCAACAAAGAACGCTATGAACAAACATTCTTTCATCGCCCAGAATACATCATCTCACGTGCTCAAAGTCTTGCAAGTTTATTAAAGGAACTCGAAATTAAAACGAAAGTCATTTTAAGTTTAATTGTCTATTTTGAACTTGAAGAAGAACTCGAAGCATTCAGTGAAGATCATCCAATCACAAGAATCGATGAACTCTCAGATGATGCATACTTTACAGCACGAATTGATATCCCATCGATCAATGTCGATTATATGATTGAATCGAAGATTAGAGAGATTTTACTGTCATTAATGATTCATCATGGTCATTTTGTTCGTATCTCTGTCTATTACTAGCATTCCATAGGAATGATGCGCTAACGATAAACGATGTTAGCGCTTTCTTTTTTCTTGACAGATGATGAATCTAGTGATATAGTGAAGGTGAACCTAGGAAGCAGCCGTGGAACCCAAAAGTATTGAAGAGGTGTCTAACAGTGTGGGTGTGTACCTCTTTGGTAATCCCGAAGCACTGACAAGTCGACACCACCGTTTGAACGTACATCGTTCTCACAGCTTTCTAGGCTTTTATTTTGCTTAAAAACATGCTATAATGTGGGGCAGTGAAAAGAGGTTGATCTCATGAAAAAGGAATATGTTTTACTACAAAAACTCTCCGAGGTGGCTGGTGTACCAGGAAATGAAAAAAAGGTCAGTCAACTCATTGTCTCTGAACTGAAAGGATATGCTGATTCAATCAGCTTTGATAACCTAGGCTCTGTGATCGCCAAAAAAGGAAACAAGGGTCCACGCGTCATGGTTGCAGGTCATATGGACGAAGTCGGTTTCTTAGTGACGCAGATCACGAAAGAAGGATTTGTCAAATTTCAAACACTGGGTGGCTGGTTTTCTCAAGTCATGCTGGCACACGTATGGGAGATTCATACGAAAAAAGGTGTCGTGATCGGTGTGACTGGCGTTAAACCCCCTCATATCATCCCTCAAGATAAACGGAATGTTGCGATTGATATTCAAACGATGTATCTTGATTTAGGTGTAACATCCAAGGAAGAAGCTGAAAAACTAGGTGTTGAACCTGGTAATATGGTCGTTCCTCACAGCAAATTTCAGGTCTTAGGAAATGATAAATTCCTTCTTGGTAAAGCATGGGATAACCGCATTGGTAGTGCTGTGGTCATTGAAGTTTTAAAACGTTTAGACAAACATGATACGAATCAACTCTTTGGTACATTCACTGTTCAAGAAGAAGTCGGTTTACGAGGTGCAAAAACAAGCTCTCATGTCGTCAATCCTGAAATTGCAATCGCTGTTGATACAGGACTTGCTAACGATGTTCCTGGTGGTGAATCGCAAGAACAATCGCTCGGTAAAGGTCCTCAAATCTTCTTATATGATGCCGGATTAGTTCCCCATCAAGGCTTAAGACAATTTGTCATCCAAGTTGCTAAAGAGGAAAATATTCCTTATCAAGAACCTTTCTTAACCGGTGGTAGAACCGATGCAGGACATATGCATTTAGCCCATCAAGGCGCTGCATCACTATCGATTGGTGTACCGACACGATACATGCATTCACATACATCGATCATCCATTATGAGGATTTCGAAAATACGGTGAAATTAATGGTGGCTGTAATCAAGCGTCTTAATCAAGAAACCGTCAATCAAATCTTAGAACACTAGCACAATTCGTTGTGCTTTTTTCTTGCATTATCTTCTAGCTTCCTGTATCATATAGTTGAGTGATTGCTCAACTGAAGGAGGATACCATGAAATCATGTGGACCAAGCTGTCAATGTCAAATCTTTCACCAAGAAACACTTGATCAAGTGAAAGACCATTTATATGATGATGAGACGTTCTTAAAGATGGGGCTTCTGTTTAAGATTTTCAATGATCCTTCTCGTTTAAAGATTTTAGAAGCAATTAAAGATCATGAACTCTGTGTATGTGATCTCGCATCACTATTGGGTGTATCAAAAAGTGCGATTTCCCATCAAATGACATTTTTAAAACAATACAAGCTTGTTTCATCGACTAAGCAAGGAAAAATGGTGTATTATAGGCTCTATCATCACGAAGTCAGAGACATGATTGATCATGCTCATCAGCTCTTGAAAGGAATCAACGTCCATGAGAAAAACCATCAAGGTTAGTAATATCACATGTGCACAGTGTGCAAAATCGATTGAATCGTATTTTGATACGATGAACGATGTCGATGCAAAAGTCCTCGTGACATCCAAGAAAGTTATTTTTAATTACGATGAAAACGTTTATGATGAACGAGCTTTAGGTGATCATCTTCGTATCATCGGTTATTATCCAATTTTTAACAACGAAGAACAACAAAAGGCCAAAAGGAAAGATTTAATCGATTTAATCCTTGCTGCTATCTTAACATTCCCCCTACTTTGGACCATGTTTAAACATTTAGGTATTCCGATTTGGGTTCCTGAGATCTTGATGAATGGTTATGTTCAATGGGCGATTGCAACCCCGATTCTCTTTTATGTAGGAAGACGATTTTTCTTTTCGGCTTATCATCAAATCAAGGGTAGAAATTTAGGTATGGATGTCTTGGTTGTCATAGGGACAACCGCTGCTTACATCTATTCCATCATCGAAACACTCTCCTATGATGAACATGCAAGTCATGTGATGCCTGAACTTTATTTTGAGACAACCGCTGTCATTATTTTCATGGTTCTCATGGGTAACTTCTTTGAAAATCGTGTGAAAGAAAAAACATCGGATGCTTTGCAAGCACTGATCAGTTTAGGTGCGAAAGAAGCCCGTGTGTTACGTGATGGAAAAGAAGTGATGGTTTCGATTGACCAGGTCCAAGTTGGTGAGGTTATGATCGTCTTAGCGAACGAAAAAGTTCCTCTTGATGGCATCATTTTATCGGGTGAATCTTATCTCGATGAAGCGATGATTACCGGAGAACCGATGCCTGCTTATCGAAAAGAAGGCGATAAGGTCATTGGTTCAACGATGAATACCGTCAATACACTCAAAATCAAAGTGACAGCTGTTGGTCGTGATACCGTTTTAGAAACCATCATTCAGACCGTTGAAGATACAGCGCTCATCAAACCGAAAGCACAGCGGATTGCAGACCGGATTGCTCATATGTTTGTTCCTGTTGTGGTTGTGATCTCGATTTTAACCTTTATCGCGTGGATCTTCCTCGTTCAAGGTGGTCAACCAATCGCACGAAGCTTTGCACCAGCGATAGCTGTCCTTGTCATCAGCTGTCCGTGTGCATTAGGGCTTGCGACACCCACATCGATCGCAGTAGGATCTGGTATAGCCTTTAAGGAAGGTATTTTATATAAAGGTGGCGAATTCTTTGAAATCGCCAATAAGATTTCAGCGGTTGCTTTTGATAAAACAGGAACACTCACCAAAGGTCATCCTGAACTTGTGCACACCGAAGGCGATGAAGATACGCTCTTACTGGCTGCATCTTTAGAAAAACATTCCAATCACCCCATTGCAAAAGCCATCACTGAAGCCTATGATGGTGAAGTTCTAGAAGTAGAATCGTTTGAAGTTTTAATGGGTAAAGGGATCTCTGGTGTGATCAATCATCAAAAAATCGTTGTGGGTTCACCCAATTTAATGAAAGAGCTTGGCTACAAAACCGATGCATTTGATGCGAAACACTACCTGTCACAAGGAAATACCGTCTTCTATATCGCAAAAAACAGTCAAGTGATCGGTATGCTCGCGGTTGCTGATCCGATCAAAGAATCAGCCAAAGGTGTCATCAAGGAGCTTAAGCGACGTGGTTTAACGCCATACATGATCACAGGTGATCAAGAGCTTACAGCACGTGCAATTGCAAAAGATTTAGGTATCGATCACGTCTTTTACGAAGTTTTACCTCATGAAAAAGCAGAAAAGATTTTCGCCATTCAACAAGAAGGAAAGATTGTTGCCTTTGTAGGTGATGGGATTAATGATGCTCCTGCATTAAAGATGGCTGATGTTGGATTTGCTGTTGGAACAGGTTCAGATATCGCCATTGATACCTCTGATGTGACACTCATGCACTATGATTTAGGTCTTGTCATCAAGGCGATTGATCTTTCTCTTGCAACACTCAAAAACATCTACATGAATTTTTTATGGGCATTCAGTTATAATATCATTATGATTCCATTAGCTGCCATCGGGCTTTTAAACCCATCACTTGCAGGTATTGGGATGGGATTTTCGAGTATTATGGTTGTTCTCAATGCGTTATCGCTCAAATTATTTAAATTCAAATATAAAACGGAGGAATAAACAATGAAAGTATTAGTACCCGATATGTCATGCAATCATTGCGTGATGAAGATTCAAAAACAACTGATGATGGATGGTCTAAAAGCCAACGTCAATCTCGGTGATAAGAGTGTCGATTTTAAAAATGATGCAGATCTTCTGAAAGTCAAACAATCGATTGAAAAAGCAGGTTATACAGTTAAGTCATGAGAATCATTGGTGGGACACATCGTGGAAGACTTCTTCAACGTGTGATGAAAGATACGACACGTGAAACCGCTGACATGGTCAAAGAAGCTGTCTTTAATATGCTTGGTGGCCACACGTTTGGTGTCGTCTTAGATCTTTATGCAGGTTCTGGAGCTTATGGTTTAGAAGCGATATCACGAGGTGCATCAAAAGCCATCTTTGTTGATAAAGAGCGTCAAGCGATTCAAACGGTGATTCATAATGCTCAGACACTTCAAATGAGTGCTCAAATCGAAACGTATCTCACTGACGATATGACGTTTCTTCACACATGGAAAAAGGAGTCGTTTGATCTTATTTTCCTCGATCCACCGTATCAACATGCTGTTTATCACGATGTTTTGATTAAACTTGAACCTTGGATGAACGAAGATGCATACGTGGTGTGTGAATCTGATCGAAAGATAATACTCCCTGAAGTCATCGGTTCACTCACAAAAATCAAAGATAAAACGTATGGAATTAAGCGTATTACCATCTATCAAAAATAAAGGGCAAATCAACGTTGCCCTGTTTTTTTTAACGAATCAATTTTTCTTTGATTTTTTCGACATCACCACGTCTGAGTTCTCTTACCCACATCCGTTTGACGTGATATTTCTCAAATTCAGATAACAGATGTTCATAGTTCAATAGACTGACCTTTTCAAAGGGTTCACCAATCGAAACTTGATCACTTGTTGCTAACCAGAAGAGATAGTGACGAATTTCCTTTTTTTCGGTTGTTTCGATATATATCTCACCAATGCGATCGACGATGTAGCCTTCGTCATGATAAAAATCTTTGATATCTACGACCTTTATCGAACGATGAATACTTGCAGTATAGATTTTTTCTTTGTTTTTACCAACAAGTAAGACCACTTTTTCTTCGATGATTTTGTTAGCTTGTACATAGAGTATGATACCTAAAATGAACGCAATAAGTGAAATCCCCATGATCATATAACGCATCACATCTTGAAAGACAAAGTAACTTGAACTACCAGCAATCAGCGAACCAATCATCACAAGATAAGAGGTCTGAATATTCATCTGTTTGGTGAGTACTTTATTGGATACACCTTTGAAGGTTTGTCTTCGTTTGATCTTAATCATTGGCATGCCGCCACTGATCGAGATGAAAATCAACCCCGCAAACACAACCGGTCCCACACTCATGGTGATAAAAAGAACGATTTCTTGCCAGGTCAATAGACCTTCTGGGATATTTAAGAAGGGATAAAGGGATGCGATCAATAGTAAACCAAGAAGACCGTATGCGATTTTCTTTTTATAGCCAAAAATACTATAGACAAAATAGATGGTAATAAAATAACCGACAGATTCTAAAACAAAGTTGATGAAAAATTGCATACCCACACCCCACATTGACGCCATATGATTCATTATAAATGAAATTGTGTGAATCTGTCAATGTATGGGAAATATCGCTTGTATTTTATGTCGTCTTCAAGTAAAATAGGTTTAGCATAAGTGAGGTGCATAGAAATGGTTAACATCGCATGGTGGGCTTTCGTCTTAATCTTGATTGGTGTTTTACTGGTCGGCGGCTTAGTTGGTTTTTTTGTAGCACGTGCCTGGTTTAAAAAATACTTGGAAAAAAATCCACCAGTCAATGAACGGATGATCCGTGAAATGATGCGTCAAATGGGACGTACGCCTTCTGAAAAGCAGGTTCGTCAAATTCTATCGTCAATGAATCAATATAAGTAAACAAGAAAGACATAGATTATGTCTTTTTTTCTCAAAAAGAGGTCTTTATGAAAACAAAAGAAATCGAACAGATTGTACATGGTATGCTTCATGTGGCTCGCCCACTTGAAATCAGTCGTGTTAGACATCTATTATCCGATGGTTCTATCGATGACATCATCCGTGAGCTCAGTGTATTCCAAAATCCAGATGGTGGTTTTGGTCATGGTCTTGAACCTGACTTTTGGAATCCACACTCATCAGCAACTCAAAGCTGGGTTGCATGTAATATCATTCGCGATCATGCCATCGACCCATTTCATCCGATAGTTTCCAATCTGTTGGAATATTTAAAAGAAACCTTTGATCATTCTATCATGAGATGGCATGCGATCGATAAGGATAACAAGAATCACCCCCATGCACCATGGTGGGCTGAAGAAGGTTCATCATCCTCATTTAATCCATCAGCATCGCTTGCAGGTTTTGTTGTTAAATATGGTAATCCTATGGATCCTATGTATAAACTCGCAAAGAAAGTGATTGATGAAGCTTTAGTGTTTATTTTGAATGCTCAAACAATTGAACCCCATGAACTGCGTTGCTTGATTGAAATGATGAATGATATCACACTTGATTATCGAACCAACGCAACCTTCAAAAAAGCAAAGAATAACATGATTTTATTGATCGATAGGGCTATCGAAAACGATGATCAGTTATGGTTTAAATCCTATGTGACCAAACCAAGTCAACTCATCAAACATCATCCATCATTAGGATCTGAAGTGTTTCACGATCAACTCGTAAGAGAACTTGATCTCGCCCTCGAACATCAAAATGACGAACATCTATGGTCCATCACATGGAATTGGATGGGTAATTATCCTGAAGCATTTGCTCTTGCTCAGAAACACTGGCAAGGCATCATCGCATATGACTATTTACGACTCATCAAAGATTTAGGTATACCTTTTGAAGAATAAGACATGCTGATGTATGTCTTTTTTTAAATTAAAAAAACAATCTGCATCATTGCGCAGATTGTTGATTTTTTTCATTCTTTTTGGGTCCAAAACGGTATTCAGTTCCTAATTTCAATCGTTTGTAATTGGCTTTATGCCTAATGAAGATGAGTGTCGCAAGCAAACTGACAACAACTAAATCCATAATGCGTGTGGATAGATTGAAGAGTTCATGTTCAATAAAGACGCGAATAATAAAATACACTAAAACTGCAGATGCTGCCGTGGTTGAGGATAATGAGACATATCTCGTAATCAAAAACATGATTAAGAAGAAAACGATGACACCAACTGCAACCCATGGTTCAATTGCAAATATCATCCCTGCTGAGGTTGCGACTGCTTTTCCACCTTTAAAATTGATGTAAATCGGGAAGACATGCCCGAGGACAGCAGCTGCACCGTAAAGTGAGGAAATATTGATCTCGTAATCACTCACTAGATAGAGCGATGGATCATTGATGATGAACACAAGTAAAATGACGAGTGCACCTTTAAGTGAATCAAAAACAAACGCCCATATACCATATTTAAAACCTAATACACGAATCGCATTGGTTGCTCCTGTGTTCTTTGAACCATATTGTCTGATATCAACGTTTTTAAATACTTTGCCAATGATCAAACCACTTGGAATCGATCCAAGGAAATAGGAGAGAAGCATCAGTAAGAAAATGTAAAGATAAGTCATCATATCACCCCATTACTTACTCATTATATCACGATTAAAACATGTGTCAAAACGAAAAAGAAAACATATTCAAACGTTGTAGTTGCATATATTTTTTGGTATAATTAATGCATACATAAAAGTTGGTGATCATGTGAATAATACAAACAAAACGTATGATGAAAAGTCGATACAAATCCTGGAAGGCTTGGAGGCAGTCCGTAAGCGTCCCGGGATGTACATCGGTTCTACCGATGCACGCGGTCTTCATCATCTCGTCTGGGAAATCGTCGATAATGCGATCGATGAAGCACTCTCAGGCTTTGGCAATGAAATAACCGTCACCATTAAGGCGGATAACTCCATTGAGGTTTCCGATAACGGTCGTGGTATGCCCTACAAAATGCATGCTTCAGGACGACCCACAACGGAAATCATTTTTACCGTTTTACACGCAGGTGGTAAGTTCTCTGATCAAAGCGGATACAAAGTATCCGGTGGATTACATGGTGTTGGATCTTCTGTCGTGAATGCTTTATCTCAATTCCTCGAAGTCACGATTTATCGTGATGGTGGTATTTGGCGTCAACGCTTTACCGATGGTGGATCAAAGATCGGTCAGATTGAACGCATTGGAGATACCAAAAAAACAGGAACAACCGTCTGGTTTAAACCGGATCCCAAAATATTTTCAACCACGCTCTTTCAATATGATTTAATCAAAGAACGCATTCGTGAATCTGCCTTTTTAATAAAAGGATTGCGGATGAATTTAATCGATCAACGGAAACCTCAAAAGGAGTCATTCAAGTACGATGAGGGTATTAAAGCATACATCGATCTTTTGAATGTGGGAAAAAATGGGATTCATGAAACATTACTCATTGAAGCTCCCTATTTAGTGGGTGAACATAAGAAGAAAACCATTGAAATTGAGATTGCTTTACAGTTTACAGATGGCTATCAAGAAAATATCTTATCATTTGTCAATAATGTTCGAACACGCGATGGTGGAACGCATGAAATCGGGTTTAAATCGGCACTGACTCGGTCGATGAATGATTATGCTAGAAAATACTCGATTCTTCGTGATAAAGATGCCAATTTAGATGGTTCGGATATTCGTGAAGGATTGACCTCCATCATCAGTTTACGAATCCCTGAAGATGTCTTAGAGTTCGAAGGTCAAACCAAAGGTAAACTCGGAACACCAGAAGCACGGAATGCCACTGATTATGTCGTTTACGATAAGTTTACGACCTACCTTGAAGAAAACCGTGAGATTGCTGCACAAATCATCAACCGTGCACTGTCTGCACAACGTGCTCGTGAAGCTGCACGAAAGGCACGCGATGAAGCACGAAATGGCAAATCAAAACAAAAGAAAGAGATGCTTTTGTCGGGTAAATTGACACCTGCTCAAGGAAAAGATAAAAATGTCAATGAGCTCTTTTTAGTTGAAGGTGATTCAGCCGGGGGATCTGCAAAGCAAGGCAGAAACCGACGTTTTCAAGCGATCCTACCTCTTCGAGGTAAGGTCATCAATACAGAACGTACTGCCATTGATGTCATCTTAAAGAACGAAGAAATTAGCACGATCATCTATACGATTGGTGCTGATTTTGGTGCTGACTTTGAATTAAAGAAATGCAATTATAAAAAAATCATCATCATGACCGATGCGGATACCGATGGTGCGCACATTCAAATCTTGTTACTCACCTTTTTCTTCCGTTATATGCGCCCACTCATCGAAGATGGTCGTCTTTATTTAGCTCAACCTCCTCTTTATAAAGTGACCAAGAAAAAAGGTAAAAAAGAAGAAGTTCATTATGCATGGAGTGATGAAGAACTAAAATCACTGATCGATGATAGCCCATATACGATTCAACGTTATAAAGGTCTTGGTGAAATGAATGCCAATCAACTATGGGAAACCACGATGAATCCAGAAACACGTTCACTCATTCAAGTGCGTATTGAAGATTTAGCAGCTTCTGATAAGCGAATATCTGTGCTTATGGGTGATGATGTGACCCCGAGACGCACCTGGATTGAAGATAATGTCGACTTTGAAGTGTCTGACGATTTTGATCTTCAGAAAGGAGACTTATAATGGCAAACATCATCAAACAAGTCAACGAGTATGTCGAAAAAGTCATTGAGTCTTCTTTAGAGGATATCGTCTCGGAACGTTTTGCTCGTTACTCAAAATATATCATTCAAGACCGTGCACTCCCTGATGCACGTGATGGACTCAAGCCCGTTCAACGTCGTATCTTATATGCGATGGAACAACTCGGGATGTTTCATAATAAACCGTATAAGAAATCAGCACGTATTGCGGGTGAAGTCATGGGTAAATATCATCCTCATGGAGATTCATCGATCTATGAAGCGATGGTACGTCTATCTCAAGATTTTAAGATGCGTGTTCCTTTAATTGATATGCATGGCAATAACGGTTCGATCGATGGTGACTCCGCTGCAGCGATGCGTTATACCGAAGCTAGACTTTCCAAAGCCGCTGAAGCTCTTTTAGGTGATATCGATAAACGAACCGTGCCCTTTGTTCCTAACTTTGATGATGAAGAATTAGAACCTGTCGTTTTACCAGCAAAATTCCCCAATCTTCTTGTCAATGGTGCAAAAGGGATTTCTGCAGGTTATGCGACAAACATCCCCCCTCATAACTTAAAAGAAGTTGTCGATGCGACACTCGCTTATATCGATAACGAAAAGATAACTTTCGAAGAGATCTCAAAAATCATCCATGGTCCTGATTTCCCAACAGGGGGTATCGTTCAAGGTCATGCAGGTATATTACAAGCGCTTGAAACAGGAACAGGAAAGATTGTTGTCCGTTCGAAAAGTAAAATTGAAGAAATCAGTAAATCTCAAGATCGCATTGTGATCACAGAGATTCCCTATGAAATCAATAAAGCTGATCTCGTGAAAGCGATGGATCTTTTTCGGATCGAAAAAAAGGTTGAAGATATTTTAGAGATTCGTGATGAATCCGACCAAGAAGGTTTACGTATTGCCATCGATTTAAGAAAAGGTGCCGACGCACAACTGATTTTAAACCTTTTATTTAAAAATACTGACTTACAAGTCGCTTATAACTATAACATGGTTGCGATTATGAATCATCGCCCTGTTTTAGTCGGTGTTCTTCCTATATTAAAAGCTTATGTTAATCATCAAAAAGATGTGATCACCAATCGATCTAACTATGAACTTGCTAAAGCAAGCAAGCGTCAGCACATCGTTTTAGGGTTGATTAAAATGGTGTCCATCATTGAAGACGTCGTCAAGATGATCAGAAACTCACAAAACAAACAACATGCAAAAGAAAATCTGATGGCTGCTTTTGGATTTAGTGATGCTCAAGCTGAAGCCATCGTCACCCTACAACTCTATCGGTTGTCCAATACCGATATCATTGCTCTTGAACAAGAATCTGTCAGTCTATCTGAGCGCATCAAAGAACTTGAACATATCTTGAGTTCTGAACAAGCACTTCGCCGTGTGATCAAGCGTGAATTGACTGAAATGGTTGACCTATTAGGTGAACCACGTAAAACTGAAATTGAAGCTGAAATCGAAAATATCAAGATCGATCAAAAAGATCTCATAACCGATGAGAACGTCATGATTGGTATAACCAAAGATGGCTATATCAAACGGGCATCAACACGTTCTTATCAAGCATCACAAAGCTGTGGTTTGAAAGAAAATGATGCACTCATGTTTGAAGTTGAATTGAATACACTGGATACCCTCCTCATTTTCACCAATCTTGGCAATTATATCTACCTTCCCGTCTATAAGATTGATGAACAAAAATGGAAAGATTTGGGTATATTCATCAACAACATCACACCCATTGAAAAGAACGAACGTTTGGTGAGAGTCATTCCTGTTTCTAACTTCAAAGAAGAGATTAATCTTTTAATCGCAACCAAAGAAGGCATGATGAAACAAGCGAAGCTTTCTGACTTTGAAGTCTCTCGCTACAACAAATCTGTGAAATGCATGAAATTATCAGATACTGATGAAGTTATCAGTGTCGATATCCATGAAAAATCGAATATCTTATCTGTCTCTAAAAAAGGGTATGCCCTTCGTTTTAAAACGGAAGAACTTCCACTTTATGGCTTACAAGCTGGTGGTGTCAAGAGTATGTCACTTCAAGATGGTGATGAGGTTGCTGGTGCAATCTATGTCAAACCCAGTGATGATTTTATCATCTTAACCAACCGTGGACATGTCATTAAAGATGTCGTTGAAGAACTCCCAATTTATAATCGTAACCGACGTGGCATTTTAATCATCGAACATCAAAAGGCAAATCCGCATCTTGCCGTATCGATTGCTCGACTTTCGCGTATGCAACAAAAAGAAAATGTCAGTACACGTATCTTAACCGATAAAGGTTCCTTGATGCTTACAGTGAATGACTTAAAGTATACAGGTAACAAGTTCGGTAAAAAACTTTTCGATGAGGTCGATCTTGGTCAAGGATACGCCATTGAAATCTTTGATGCAAAAGAAGAAAAAGATGAACCCAAAATCGAAAAAGTGACGAAGAAAAAAGTTGAGAAGATTGAAAAAATCGAGACGATTGATATCGTCAAAGAAGAAGTTATTGAACTTAAAGATAAAAAGATTCATCTGAATAGACTTGATTTATTCGATGAGGACGAATAGGAGAATACAATGAAACTTAGCATGCAAGGTCAGACAAAAACCTATGACCGCCCCCAAGTGCTTTTAGATGTGGCACGCGAATTGGGACTAAAAAACATCTTAGCAGCAACCGTTAATGGCAGATTACGTGAGCTTTCCTACATTGAAACCAAAGATGCATCGGTTGAATTTCTTGGCTACGATCACCCCGATGCCATTCGTATGTATGAATCAACCCTACGCTATGTCGTTGCTATGGCGATTAAGCGCTTATTACCCAGTGCAAAAGTGCGATTTAATTACAGTATTTCACGATCGATTTTAGCCGTTCTTGATCAGTACGATGGTCCAACGAACGCTGCTGTTGTCAAAGCGATCAAAGATGAAGTCAATCGTATTATCACAAGTAACTACACGATCACACGAAAGCGTGTATCGATTGGTGAAGCAACCAAACTTTATACTGATTTAAACATGCCTGATAAAGTTGCTATCCTCGAATATCGCGAAGAAGATTATGTCAACCTCTATGCGTGTGATGGTTATATTAACTACATGTTTGGTTATATGCTTCCTGAAACAGGATTGCTTTCCGCATTTGAAATGTTTCCGTATCACCCAGGTTTTATCATTCAATATCCACGTGCTGAACTCAATGGTCAAATCCCTAAGTTTGTTGATGAACCAACCTTCGGTCAAGCGCTTAAAGAAGCCGCTAAATGGGGTAAAATCATCCAAGGTAATTCGATTGCTAAAATCAATGACTATGCCAAAGATTATGCATCAGCCGTTGATTTTGTGAACATGTGCGAAACAAAACATAACCATCAACTGAATGAACTGGGTAATCTCATCCAAAATAACATTGAAAACATTCGTTTAATTGGCATTGCGGGTCCTTCATCTTCAGGAAAAACGACATTTTCAAACCGTCTTCGTGTGGAATTAATGTCAAGAGGGCTTAAACCTGTGATGATCTCGATTGATGATTACTATTTAGGCAAACATCTCGCACCTAAAAATGAAGATGGATCACCTGATTTAGAACACATCGATGCACTTGATGTTGAGCTTTTCAATCATGATATGTTAGCTCTCATTCAAGGACAAAGTGTCACATTACCCAAATTTAACTTTAAAACAGGAAAACGTGAACAAGGTAAAACGATTCATTTAGAAGAAGACACCCCCATTATGATTGAGGGGATACATGCACTCAATGAAAAATTGACACGAAGCATCCCTAAACATCAAAAATTCCAAATCTATATCGCACCTCAAACGCAGCTTCATATCGATGATCATAATCCGATTAGTATCACTGAACTTCGTTTACTTCGCCGGATTGTACGCGATCAAAAATACAGAAATGCATCAGCCATCGATACGATGAATATGTGGCCATCCGTGCGTCGCGGTGAGTTCCAGTGGATATACCCCTTCCAAAAAGAAGCGAACTATGTCTTCAATTCAGAATTATCGTATGAACTCGCTGTGTTAAAGAAACATGCTGTTGCTCAACTTCAAGCCATTCCACGCGACAACAAACACTTTATTACCGCCAACCGTTTACTCAAATTCTTGAAATACTTCAACAATATCGATGATGACATCGTACCATGCAACTCCCTCTTAAGAGAATTCATCGGGGGATCAAGTTTTCACCACTAGGAGATGATGGCTATGAAAGCCTTAGGGAATATGGAGCGTATCCAAATCCATCAGGATGTGATGATGTTACTTTTATCACTCTATGAATCGAAAGGTAAATCGTTTTATTACGATGATCTTTTCAGTCGTGATAGTCATGCATTTGAAAAGAAGACGATGGAACAAAATCTGATTGCGATTGCTCGAATTTTAAAACTGGAGATGACCGATGCTCGCATTCGGTTATTCGCAAAAAAACCGATGTCTCCTCGCACCAAAGATGAACACCTTTTAGCGAATGTCAAACAAGCACTCCATCAACTTCATAAGCGACCGGAAGACTTTGAACTTTTAGTCAATGAAGTGGGCAATTTGATCAAATTGTTATCGAAGAATACCGATACTATCACTTTTATGAGCTACGAACGCGAAGAAGAAGGTATGTTAAAAACCAAGAAAGCATCTAAAAAAGATGACTTGGAAAAATTGATGCAACTCTTTGAAAAAAATCTTCGCACGAAAAAGTATGAATTGACGCAATTGATCACCAATTTCTATGTTGACTTTTTAAACATGAATATCCTTTCAACGCATCAGGAATTAGTAGCATTGATCTTGCTTTATGCACTCATCGCCAAAGATTTTTCAGTTTTCAAATACGTCTCTTTCTTCAAATACCTACAAAAAGAACTTGAAGGATGGAAATCAGGTGTCATCACTGCATCCTATTATTGGTCATCAGGGTATGCACAGACAGAAATGTTATCGCGAATCCTCCTTCAAATCTTGATTGCAAGCTATGAAGAAGTCGATGATATGGCGCATGAATATGTGTTTGAAAAGGAACTCAATAAATCCAATAACATCGAAAATAGCATTCTCAAACTCGATGAAATCTTCTCTAAAGAAGATCTTCGTAAACGTCATCCTAATGTCAGTGATGCAACCATCGACCGCACACTGAAGCGCTTGAAGGATGAAGATAAGATCAGACCTTTGGGTAAAGGAAGAAGTTCGAAGTGGCAGCGCATTGTCACGGGTCATCGCAAGTTTGGTATGGAACAATTATCACTCTTTAACGATTAAGGCTTCGGCCTTTTTTGTTTATTTTATGCGTTATTTTAACTAATTAATAGGGTCCGTGTTATAATCAACCTGGAGGTTAACGTGATGAATCTTAACCATATTAAAAAGCTTCGTGAAGAAACTGGTCTTGGTATGTTAGAAGTCAAAAAGGCTTTGGAAGAAGCTCATGATGATCTCGATCAAGCGCGTATCATCTTAAATCAACAAACAACTAAAAAAGAGTCCTCCGCTAGAGTCGCATCGAAGGGTCTCACCGGTGTCGTGACTAAAGGAGATCAAGCGATTCTCTTTGAAGTAAACGCTGAGACTGACTTTGTCTCCAAGCATCCCTCGTTTATCGAAATGATGGATGTATTAGGCACCCATTTGATGTCATCCAAAGCGATGACTGTACAGGATGCGAAAAGAAGTCAAATGGGTGATGTCATTGTTGAAGACTATATCAATAAAATTGCTCAACTCGTCAAAGAAAATGTTTACTTAAGACGTTTTCATCGCATCAAAAAACAACCTTCTCAAACATTCTATACCTATAAACATCAAGGTGGAAAATTATCGGTACTCCTGATCACGTCTCATGTAGATGATGACATCGGTAAAAAAATAGCGATGCATATCGCATCACATGGTCCTAAGTACTTATCCTTTAGTGAACTCGATCAAAACACCATCGATGATGAAGTCATGATGCTAAAAAAAGAAGGATTTATTGGAGATCAAGAAGAGGTCAACACTTACCTTCGTGGATTATGTTTACTCGATCAGGTTTACTTATTTGATCCACAAAAACATGTTAAAGATGTGCTTTCTGATTTAAAAATCATCGATTTTTATCGATTTGAACTTGGACAAGGTATTGAAAACAAGCTCAACTGTCGACTTGATATCCCCTGTGATGGATCAACCATCACGGTTGCACCCATCTTTTAGGAAAGGAGGAACATGGTCATGAAATTGAAGAAGAATGTCGGTAAACTCGATCAAATCATTCGTTATGTTCTTGCATTAGGTCTTGTTATCTTAAGTGTTGTTCTACCACTATACTGGTTACTGATCCCTGCAGCCATCTTAGTCTTTACAGCACTCTTTAGTTTTTGTGGTTTATACACCCTCTTTGGAATCAACACCTGCAAAGTTGAAAACAGTCAAAAATGGGGCTGTAACGAAATGAAGATTTAGTTATCTTCATGGACTTCACAGTCCTTTTTTTCTTTGTAAATGCTCTTTTGATGTGGAAAAGTCGAGCAAATCATCTGTTTTTGGGCATGTTTAA
>Ga0075012_10000058_pt1 | contig 100312 bp, 106 predicted proteins | sample All_14_2_FD_71474 | JGI IMG/M metagenome (GOLD analysis project Ga0075012, IMG submission 71474) | Freshwater microbial communities in response to fracking from Pennsylvania, USA - Allegheny Zone_MetaG_DW_15 | ecosystem: Environmental > Aquatic > Deep subsurface > Groundwater > Drilled... | reverse complement strand
GCGTATAGGTGCTGTTAGCTTTGGTATTTCTATCCTTTAATAAACTCAATGATTGCATTTATTACCTTTTGAGGTTGTTCTTCTTGTGGAAAATGTCCGCTCGTTTCCAACTTAACAGTTTTAGAATTGGTAAAGCCATTTTCAAATTTTTCAAGGTTGTGCGGTTTGATTACTTCGTCTTTCATGCCCCATATGAATAGTGTTGGCTTGTTTGAGATTGAATTTCTTCTGTTCCATAGCTCTTCAAACCAATTTTGGTCATTAAGTAAAGATTTTGCGAATGCCAAAGCGCCATTTCTTTCAGAACTATTTGCAAATGGTTTTATATATTGCTTCAACAGCTTTTTTGAAATCTTATCATCACCAAAAGATTGAGGTAAAATAAATCTTGGTGAAAAATTTAATCTACGATAAAGAAAAGGCAATAAAGGGCTTTTCAAAATCCTTCTTAGCTTAATATAGTCTGGGTCGTTTTCGCTACTCCAAAGCCACGAATTAAGTATGATTATCTTTTTAACTTTTTCAGGGTGCTCAATGGCAAAATTTAACCCAATAGGTCCACCAAAGTCATGTACCACAAGTGTAATATTGTCCAATTGTTTTTCATTAATGAATTTTTCAAGCGTTTTACTATGATTTATAGTTGAATAATCATAATTCTTAGGTTTGTCGGATAGACCAAAGCCGATATGGTCTATTGCTATACACCTATAATTCGATTGTAGCTCTTTAATGATGTTTCGGTAGTCAAAACTCCAAGATGGTGTGCCGTGAACAAACAAAATAACTTCGCCTTGCCCTTCATCTACGTAATGCAATTTTTGATTGTTTACTTGGATGTATTTAGCAGAAAACGGATACTCACTTTTATCCAACCATTTGAACTTTTCTTGTGCCATAAGATTTGTGTTTAATATTAACAATACCAATAAAATTTTAGCTTTCATACTATTAAAATCTTAGCTGTTGTGTCTTACAAAATTCTCGGCACAAAGCTCAGCATTTGTAAAGTTGTAAATCTTGGTATAGATCAAGATTAGAGTTTCACCTTATTAAAAAGTATACTAAAATTTGTTGGGTCTATGTTTAAATATGAAGCAATGTATTTATGTGGCACAAGGTGAAGTAAATACGGACTTCTTTGGCAAAAAACTTTAAAACGCTCTTCAATAGTCAGGCATTTTTAATATTGTTTCTCAGGGCATCGCCAGGCGTCACTTTGCTTCATGGCGGTATTGTTGACAGAATATTTCTTTCAGGTTTTATATTTATATGGCGGTTATGCCTGGCATAGCATTATTGTACCAATTTTACATGCTAAAATCAGCTATGCGGGAATGTTTAAGTAACTATGTGGTAGAAAAACAGTAATATTTTCATTATGTCATATCCATATCAGATTAAGACAGCAGAGGCCTATGATGCTGCGTATGAGCGAAGTGTAAAAGACCCGGAAGGGTTCTGGGCAGAGGTAGCTTCTTCCTTCCTGTGGAGAAAGCGCTGGGATTCGGTACTGGAATGGAACTTCAGCGACCCTGATGTAAAATGGTTTAAGGGAGCAAAGCTGAACATTACAGCTAACTGCATTGACCGGCACCTGGGAACATTGGGCAATAAGCCTGCCATTATATGGGAGCCCAATGACCCGGAAGAGCATCACAGGCTTATTACCTATCGTGATTTATATCAGAAGGTAAACCAGTTTGCCAATGTGCTTAAGAACAACGGTGTACAGAAGGGCGACAGAGTATGCATCTATATGGGTATGGTGCCGGAGCTGGCTATTGCTGTGCTGGCATGCGCGCGTATTGGTGCCATTCATAGTGTGATATTTGGTGGCTTCAGTGCACAAAGCATTGCAGACAGGCTAAAGGATGCACATGCACAGACTGTGATAACCTGTGATGGCGCTTTTCGCGGCAATAAAGAAATACCACTTAAGAATGTGATTGATGATGCACTGGTACAATGCGACTTTGTAAATAAGGTAATTGTGCTTACACGTACGCATACACCGGTGAGCATGATAAAAGGCAGAGACGTATGGTGGGATGACGAAATACGCAAAATAGAAACACTGGGACTGCATGACTGCCCGGCAGTGGAGATGGATGCAGAAGACCCTCTGTTTATACTATACACATCAGGCTCTACCGGTAAGCCCAAAGGAGTGGTGCATACCTGCGGCGGGTATATGGTGTATGCTACATACTCTTTCGTAAATGTTTTCCAGTATCGGCCGGGCGATATACACTTTTGCACGGCTGATATAGGGTGGATAACGGGGCACAGTTATATTGTATATGGACCATTGTGTGCAGGTGCTACTACGCTTATGTTTGAAGGCATACCAACCTGGCCTGATGCCGGCCGCTTCTGGGACATAGTGGATGAATACAAAGTAAACATACTCTACACGGCACCCACTGCCATACGGTCACTTATGGGTTATGGTCTGGGTCCGGTACAGGCACATGACCTTTCCAGCCTTCGGGTACTGGGCTCTGTAGGTGAGCCTATTAATGAGGAGGCATGGCAATGGCTGCATGAAAATATAGGCAAAGGAAAATGCCCCATTGTAGATACCTGGTGGCAGACAGAGACTGGCGGTATCATGATATCGAACATGGCTGGTGTAACACCCGCTAAACCATCTTATGCTACACTGCCACTGCCTGGCATACAGCCGCTGCTGGTAGATGAGAATGGCAATGAAATAACAGGAAATGATGTGAGTGGTAACCTCTGCATCAAACACCCGTGGCCATCAATGATACGAACTACATATGGTGACCATGAAAGGTGCCGTACCAACTACTTTGCCACCTATCCAGACCTTTACTTTACCGGAGATGGCTGCTACAGGGATGAAAATGGTAATTACAGAATTACCGGCCGTGTGGATGATGTACTGAATGTAAGCGGTCATCGTATAGGAACTGCAGAAGTAGAAAACGCTATCAACATGCATGCTGGTGTTATAGAAAGTGCGGTAGTAGGTTACCCTCACGATATAAAAGGACAGGGCATCTATGCATTTGTAATATTCACCAATACTCATGGTGATGAAAACCTGAGCCGTCAGGATATAATGCAGACGGTAGCAAGGATAATAGGCCCCATTGCCAGGCCGGATAAGATTCAGTTTGTATCAGGGCTTCCTAAAACACGCAGTGGTAAGATTATGCGCCGCATACTGCGCAAGATAGCAGAGAACGAACCCGGGCAGATAGGGGACACATCTACCTTACTGGACCCTGCTGTTGTAGAGGAAATCATTAACAACAGGATATAACCGCAGTAATGTTGACTATTGTATTATCACAGGCGCCCTTAATGGAGCGCCTGTGATAATTACTGGTACGTGCATCACATTGTGTGCGTTTTCTTTTTATAGATAGAGTATGGCGATTTCATACTGATATCATCTGCGTAGTTTGTACTTACTTTGTCAGTTGCCCGGGTTATAGTTACCTTGCTGTTGCTTTATGTATGCCGATGTGATATTGCCGCTCAACCTGCCACAGGTACTTACTTACGGAGTGCCTGTGGAAATGCACGATTTGGTGCAACCCGGCATGCGTGTAGAAGTAGCGCTGGGTAAAAACCGGCAGTATGCCGGTATTGTAGCCCGCCTGCATAATGAGAAACCCGAAGCATACCAGGTAAAGCCCGTGAGGGGTATTATTGATGAGCACCCGGTGGTTACAGAAATGCAGTTGCGTTTCTGGCAGTGGATAGCAGCGTATTATATGGCTGCGCCCGGAGAAGTAATGCAGGCTGCCCTGCCTGCACACCTGAAGCTTATGGGAGAAACCCGCCTGGAGTGGGTAGGTGATGACAGTGTGGTTTATGACTGGAGCGATGGTGCATACCGCGCAGCAGAAGCACTACGGGTGCGCCGGGAGATAACCATCAGCGAGTTACGTACTATAGCCGGGCCGCACCAGTTTGCAGCAGCACTTAGCGAGCTGCTGGAAAAAGAGGCGGTTATCATAAACGAATCGCTGGAGTCTGATTACAGGCCACGTAAGGAGAAAATAGTAAAACTGGCTGCCCGGTATGAGGCCGAGCCGGAAATGATAGCCCTGTTTGACCAGCTGGCACGGGCGCCCAAACAATTACAGATACTGATGGCCTATGCCGAGCTGAGCCGTAAGCAGCTGGTAGTAAAGCAGCAGGACCTGCTGGAGCGTGCCTCGGCAGCACAGGTACAGCTGAAGGCACTTGCAGACAAGGGAATATTTACAATAGGTGAGCAGATTACAGACCGTCTTCCTGCCCCGGAAAAGCCTGATGCACCACCAATAGTTTTCACACCTGCCCAGCAGGCAGCATGGGATGCTCTTGGCACCAGCATGGACGAGAAGCAGGTAACGCTGCTACATGGAGTAACGGGTAGTGGTAAAACGCTGCTGTATATAGAGAAAATAAAGGAATGTCTGGCACAGGGGAAGCAGGCTATATTGCTACTGCCGGAGATAGCGCTCACCACACAGCTTGTGCGCCGGCTGCAATCTTTCTTTGGGGCCGAGCTGGGTGTATATCATTCTCACTTCAGTAATAATGAGCGGGTAGAGATATGGGAAAAAGTGCGTAAGGGGAGTTACCGTGTAGTAGCCGGTCCCCGCTCTGCACTATGGCTGCCTTATAGTGATATCGGCCTGATAATTATTGATGAAGAGCATGATGGCTCTTTCAAGCAGAAAGACCCTGCTCCCCGTTTTCACGCGCGCGATGCGGCTATATATCTGGCAGGAATGTCAGGCGCACGGGTTATACTGGGTTCTGCTACGCCCTCTGTAGAGTCGCTATACAATGTGCAGCAGCGCAGGTACGGATATGTATCGCTAAAAGAGCGCTATATGGGATTTTCTCTGCCGCAGATACAGGTAGTGGATGCCCGCACGTTGAGTACAGTAAAGAATGAGGATATAAAAATGATAACCCCTGTACTGCAGGAGGCTATTACAGACGCACTGAAGCATAAGCGGCAGGTTATCCTGTTTCAGAACAGGCGGGGTTATGTACCGTTTACGTTGTGTACATCCTGTGGCTGGTCGCCGCGCTGCCGCAACTGTGACGTGTCGCTCACCTATCATAAAAGCACAGACAAGCTGCATTGTCACTACTGTGGGTTTAAAACGGCAGTAATGCATGCATGCCCTTACTGCGGTAGTGAGCGGCTCACTGGTAAAACATTCGGAACACAGAAAATAGAGGAGGAGCTGCAATACACATTCCCCGATGCCCGCGTAGCCCGTATGGATGTAGACAGTATGCGGGGCAGGCATGCCATATCAGACCTCCTTACCCGGCTGGAAAAACGCCGGGTAGATATACTGGCAGGCACCCAGATGGTGGTAAAAGGACTGGACCTGGAGGGGGTATCACTGGTGGGCATCCTTAATGCAGATAGCCTTTTGTCTTTCCCTGACTTTCGGGTCAATGAGAGAGCATTCCAGCTCATGGAGCAGGTAAGCGGCCGTGCCGGCCGTGCCGATGGTGTAGGGAAAGTACTCATACAGGCCTTCAATACAGAGCATCCGGTACTGCAGTGGGTAAAGGCGCATGACATTAATGCATTTTACCGGTATGAGATTAAGTTTAGGGAGCAGTATTTCTATCCACCGTTCAGCCGCATTATCCGAATCATTTTCCGCCATACCGATGAGCAGAAAGCTGTTGCTGCTGCCCAGCTTATGGCCGATGCCCTTACATCACAGCCCGGCATAGTAGTACAGGGCCCAGGTCCGGCAGTCATACCCCGGGTGCGCAATCAGTATATAAGAGAGATATGGATAAAGTGCCCGCGCGACAACAGGCTCATTGAGTCTTTGAAGTCGTTGCTGCGTGCACAGCGGCTGCATATTATAGGAATGAGAGGCAATACAGGGGTACAGATAATCTTTGATGTGGACCCTGCCTGATGGAGGGCTCCTCTCAATACAGGGGCTTGTTTAGTGTTCGTATTGTATGCTGAATCAGGTATTTTTGTGCACATGCCGGAAATATCATCGGATTTTAGCGGCAAATGAGATAAATTTAATGGCAATGAACGGTCAGGACAGTGTTTTTTTTGCGAAGAGTAAGATAAAGGCGGAAGACCTTGAGCATAAGCGCAAGGTGGCGTTCAACATACAGAAGTATAATGACAGTGTAGTAAAAGGCAAGCAGCAGTATTCCGATCTGGAGCTTGCCCGCCGACGAGCAAAAAATACCAAATGGAAAGCCATAGAAAAACTGGACAGTCTGCTGGAGCAGTTTGAAAAAAACTTCACTGCCAATGGTGGCAAGGTAATATGGGCTGAAAATACACAGGAAGCTCAGGAAGCTATACTGCAGATATGTAAGGCGAAAAATGCCCGCCAGGTAGTCAAGGCAAAATCTATGGTTACAGAGGAGATACACCTCAATGACTTTCTGGGCTGGAATGGTATAGAGTCGGTAGAGACCGACCTGGGAGAGTATATACAGCAACTGGATGGTGAGCCACCCTACCATATTGTAACCCCTGCCATGCACAAGAGCAAGGAAGATGTGGCAAAGCTCTTTCATGACAAACTGGGTACTGACCCCGGGCTTACACCCACTGAAATAACAATGGTGGCACGTAAGAACCTGAGACAGAAGTACACCACAGCAGAGATAGGCATTACCGGAGGTAACTTCCTGCTGGCCGATGTAGGAGGTGTATGTGTTACAGAGAATGAAGGAAATGGACGTCTCAGCAGCTCTTTTCCCCGCACGCATATAGCTATAGTAGGTATTGAGAAGATGTTACCATCCATCAATGACCTGCCACTTTTCTGGCCCCTGTTATCCACCTTTGGTACCGGGCAGAAGGTGACGGTGTATAACACTGTTTTCACAGGTCCCCGTAAGAGTACAGAGACTGATGGCCCTGACGAAATGTATGTGATACTGCTGGACAATGGTCGTACTAATCTCATGCGCCGGGAGATTAGAGAAAGTATGTACTGTATACGCTGTGGCTCCTGCCTTAATGCATGCCCGGTATATAAAAACATAGGTGGTCATGCATATGGCGCTACCTACAGTGGGCCTATTGGTTCTGTTATCACCCCACACCTTTCTGGCATGGCAGAGTACAAGCATCTGAGCTATGCATCCAGTCTGTGTGGCAACTGTACAGAAGTTTGCCCGGTGAAGATAAACATACACGAGATGCTGCTGGAAAACCGCAATATAGCTACCCAGCAGAATCTGAACGGCTTTAAAGAGAGCATAACCTGGACCCTGTGGGAGCGGGCTATGCTCAGCCGCATGCTGCTTGATGCTGCAGGTGCTGGTACCAAGAGCAAGGTTGTGAACTCCCTTTTCCGCGATACATGGGTAGCACACCGTGCACCGTTGCATTTTGCCGAGAAGTCTTTTAATAAACTATGGAAAGAACGGCGCTCATGAATCACACATTATGTCTCCCATAGTCATATACAGCCCCTTCACTACACCGCGCCTCAGCTATGTGCTGGAGTGGCTGTTTCGTGAGCGGCTGCAGCTTGGTTACCGGCTGGTACACGAGCCGCCGGCAGCGGATAGTGGAGCTAATGTTATCTGCTATGGCATTGTAGTACCCGGGCTGGTATCAGTACCGGATGCCGGGCTATTGTCAGCTTCTGGTATCCCCGATGCCGCACTGCCTCCTGCTATGTGGCAGGACATGCCTGTGTTTTTTGCCGAAGCGTCTCAGGCGTTTTCTGTTCCGTTCGACCTGTTTTCAGCATTGTTTTACCTGCTGAGCCGTGCAGAGGAATACCTGACTTATACTCCTGATAAACACGGACGCTACCCTGCACGGGCCAGTATGCTCTACAAGGCTGGGGTACTGCAGCGTCCGCTGGCCGATGAGTGGGTACATGCCTTTCGCCGGTTACTGGAAACTGAATGGGATATAAAACTCCCCCGCCCTGCATATCACTTCAGCCCCACCTATGATATAGATATGGCCTACTCTCACCTGCATAAAGGGCTGCGCCGTGTAGCGGGTGCCTACCTGCGGGCTATGCTGAGGGTAGATGTGAAGCAGCTGAATGAGCGCATACAGGTGGTACGCAAAAAGCAGAAAGACCCATATGATTCATTCCGATGGCTACACCATCTGCATCAGGAGTATGATTGCTCCCCGCTATACTTTATTCTGTCGGCACTCCGAACAACTGCTTTTGATAAAAACATTCATCCGCAGCATCCGGCTATGGCACGGGTTATCAGAAATCTGGCAAATGATGGTAAGATAGGCATACACCCGTCTTACTATGCACACGAGGCCGATACCATGCAGCGTGAAAAGCAGACACTGGAGCAGGTGGCAGGTGTAACTACGGCCATATCCCGACAGCACTACATAAAGGTTGCTGTACCGCACACATACCGTATGCTGTTACAGCATGGCATTACGGAAGATTATTCTATGGGCTACGGTTCCCACCTGGGCTTTCGCGCCGGTACCGGCAGCTCATTCCTATGGTATGACCTTGAGCAGGAAACAGTGACACCGCTGCGTGTATTCCCCTTCTGCTTTATGGATACTACCGCCCACTTTGAGCAGAAGATGACCGTAACAGAGGCTTTTGATGCGCTGGATGGTATGTGCCGCATATTGCAGGAGACGGGTAGTATGCTCATTACCGTATTTCACAACTTCTCATTGGGTACAGATGAGCAGTGGCGTGGATGGCGACAGGCATATGAGCACTTTATACAGCGGCAGGCACATAAGTAAGCCTTCTGCACCTGCCGCATGATCTTCTGTTATTGTAATTGTTCCGGCAGGGTGTATTTACGACCCACATTCTGCTCCTGCAGCCAGCTTGCCAGTGGCTGAAAATATGCCAGCATAGCTTTTGCATTCAGCTCCTCTCCGGTAGACTCTTTGAGCACAGTACGCCAGTCTTTCGATGCTCCGGGATATGTTATTTTCTTCAGGAAATCACCTATGGCTGTCTTGCCATAGTAGTTGGTAGCACGTGGGTCTTCCTTCAGTATATTACTGGCTATATGGTTGTGTAGCTGGTACAGCAGCACATAACTCAGCGCATAGTCATAATACTGTGCAGGGTCGTCATTGATATGGGTTTTGGTAGCGGCATCGCAGTAATCCTCACTACGGGCAGCAGGCGGTACCATACCCTGATACTTTTTAGCCAGTTCCCACCAGCGTGCATTCCATCTGTCGGCAGGGAGGTTGTCCATATACAGCTCTTTTTCAAAGTTGCTCATGGTGCCCGAGCAGAAGAAGATGAAAACTACTGAGTTCAGGGCCTCTTTCAGCAGTGCCTGTGTTTCATCCGTCTTTGTATCGGCCGGTATGAGGCCGTGGCCTGCAAGGTAGGGCCGCTGCATAGCCGCCAGACCCATCATAGTACCTATCGCCTCATGATAGGCGCGGTTGGCACCCTTACGCAGCAGTGGTGGCACATCTTTATTGGTGTAGGTGAGGTAGTAGTAAATGTGTCCCAGTTCGTGGTTGGCGGTTTCATACCATTCGGCGTTTGGCTCCACACTCATCAGGCTGCGCACATCATGGTTCAGGTCTATGTGCCAGGCCGATGCGTGGTTGTTTTTCTTCACAGCCGAGTCAGCAGGATAGGGATACAGGCTGGATTTCTGCCAGAAGCTGGCAGGAAGTGCCGGGAAGCCAATGCTTGTGTAAAGTTTTTCGCCCTCTCTTACCACCCACTCAGCCGACTTGCTACCCAGCACACTATCCAGGTTGATGCCTTTCACCTCTACTGCGCTGCTCCAGTCCTGCCCCCAGCGGTTAGGCAGCCAGTGGGCCGGCAGGTAGTCAGGTACAGGTGCATGATACTTTGCTGCCAGCTCATAGCGCATCCAGGTGTGCAGCTCACGATACAGGGGATAAAGCTCCTGCATAAGACGGTCCATGGTCTGCATCATTTCTTCTGAGCTCATACCATATTCACTTACCTGATAGGAGAAGAAGTCTTTATAGCCCAGTGCCTGCACGGTCTGATTGCGGTAGGTGCGCAGGCTGGCAAGGCCGTTTTTGAGGGTTTTACCCACCTCCTTGCTGGCATTCCATGCCGCCAGGCGTCGCTGCACATTTGTTTCTTTCTTCAGTATGGCATCCAGGTCGTTGGTACTTACCTTTTTGCTTCCCAGCATGTACTGATAGCCGTAGAGCTGCTGCACCTGGTCATTTTCAGCTTTGATGCGTGCCTTTACAAGGTCGGCCACCGTTTGCGGATTATTGGCCGCAGCATATAGTATCTGTTCCAGCTGCCGCACCTGTATATCAGTGAGCTGGTCTTTCACTTCCATCCATTTACGGGCTGCTTCTATATTCTCTTTACTGCCGGTAAACTCTGCCATGGCCTCATCGGCCATGCGGGCTGCTACCGTATTGGTGGTATCGCCAGCTTTTATCTCGGTATTGGCACGCCACTGTGCTTCACTTACCGAGGTGTATAGCTGCACATATTTTCCGGTATAATTGTCTATGAACTGCTGTGCCTCTGTCTGCGCCTTGCTCATAGTAGCTTCGCCGCCTTTATTGCCGGTATCTCCGCAGGAGAATAGCAATACCGAAGCCAACGCTGCCGCTGTAATAGTTTGCCTCATACTATATCTTTTTACGAAACTAAGAACTATGTAACAATATAACGAAGTGAAAATTGGGGTGAGGCATGTTGTTTTCGCTTAATGTCAAACCAATAGCAACAAACATTATATACTTGTACAAATGGGATGAAATACATCGGAACGAAGTGTAATTTTGATGTAGGTTGATATTCTCGTATCCAAAAAAGGTATTAACGTTTTTTCTCTCTCTTTTCTCTATTATGCTTGTTTGTGGATACTGTAGCTTTTATTTTTTGTTTTGTATTGGCGGTAATCGGTTGTTGTTGCGAATTTTTTTGTTGTAGAATTTCTGAAATGTTCCACTTCATCCGGGCAATATCTATTCCAATTGCATATAGCATAAGTGGATACAGCTGAACAAACAGTCTTTCACATGATGTGTATAAGTGCCATTTAAGATCTTTCGGGGTAAGAACATAAACCATAAAGTATGCAAACAGGCAGGATGCAAATAGCAGAAACTCCTGACCGGGCCGTTTTTTCCTTACCAAACAAAGAATCAGATAAATACTGAGCAGCAAACCAACATATACAAATTTCTTCCGGGCAGTAAGAACAAAATAATTGAATACCATTATGTAGCGGTCTGTATCCAGCAGGTATCCCCAGGTACTTGTGCCTGATTCAGAGACAAGATCATTGCTTACGGGGCATACTATTTTAAATGTACCAATTACTGCTATCGGTGCCAGTAGTGTCAGCAAAGTATATTTGATATTGTCTTTTGCAAAGTACCTGCGGCTGTAAACAACAAACATCACTGTTGCAAGCAATAACCCCTCATTTTTAGTCCATGCACAGCAACCCAGCAGCAATACCGATAGTATTAGATATTTTCTGTTTTGCTGAATGTACTTTGTGCAGATAATTGCACAAAGAAAAAAGAAAGAAAGGAGCACATCAGCATATTGAGATGTGCCTTGAAAGATGTAAAACACCTGTATTGGAAACATCGCAAAGATAATTGCGGCAACGACAGCATTTTTTCGCCACAGTTCTCCATATATGATAGCTGGTAAGGAAATTGTAATAAGCATATGGAAAACGAATGGCAGAATCAGACTATCAGGAGAAGACATAAGACGCATGAAATATGCTAACGCTGCAGGAAGACACAATGGATAGTCTGCATGTACATCCGCATATCTGAAAATTGTTTTCCAGTGCTGCGGGTCTGCCAGTTGTCTCGCATGCAGATTCCAGATTGTATAAGCGTCCCATTCTCCATATTTATTTGCTTTTTCTGGAGCTACTATTGCCATCCATATGATACCGTAGGCAAGAACTATTATACCTATCCATTCTTTCCTGTTGCTATATGCAGGCAGGTTGTTATCTGGTGTAGAGCCAGATGGTAGTATCCACATAAACAGCAATATTGCTGCAGCAACAATTAATGCTGTGGTTATAGCCAGAGGTATATAAAACAATAAAGAGAAGAAGTAAAGACTACTGATGCAACCAATAAGAATTGCCATAAAGATCATAAACCTGTTTGGTGTGCTCATTTTCTGCTTGTTTCAATAAAGTAATATTGGTTATAGCGTTGTTTCATCAGTACTTTCCGGCCATCCTCTATTTCATGCTTTGCGGTTGCATACAAGCGGGCATCACAAATAGTAAGCATTGTGTCATATTCAGATTCATTATTTGACACATAATTTGGAGCCAGTAGATAACGGGCGTAAGTAGACATGATATATGTCTTAGTTGTATCCCCTAAAAATCTGAATGAAAAATTTGTATTAGACGGAGCATGGTTTGTAACTTCTGCCAGACCGTCTTTCACATTGTCTATAAGCCCGTAAATGGAGGAGATTTTTTCTTCAAAGTTCACGGTGGCGTATACCACCCCTAAGAAAATAAGGATAATAAAGAGTATATTTTTCATACTATGAAGATAGGAACAATTTTCATAGTATGATTATCTACATAACAAATTTTGTAACTGTTGTTAATGCATTGTTGGCATATAGCCACAGTGCCAGGTAGTTATATGTTTTATAGGGTGTTTATAGCAGCGTTGTAGTATTTGTGAAAATGAATGTGTTTTGCTCAGGATGAATATTCAGTGTGCCGGAAAGTGAACATTTTATAGGGTTATCATTGTTGATGTATTACCACCTGGGTAAATGGTATTGTGATGTTGTTTTCGGCAAATATTCTGGCTATTTCGTAACGCACATTGCTTTTTGTGGTTTCTATCCTGAAAAGGTTATAACTCCAGAAAATGAGTTGAAAATCAAGGGATGAAGAACCAAAGTTTGTAAACCGGACAAATGGTTTGTTATCGTCGCTATGTAATATCTCTGCATTGTTGGCCACAGCCTGCAGCAGGCAACGCTCCACGAGACGTATGTCAGAACTGTAATCCACGCCTACTTCTATGACAAACCGGGTAGGTGCGGCATTGTATGTCCAGTTGATAACGTTCTCCTCAGTGAACTTATGATTGGGGATTATGAGCACATTGTCTTCCCTTGTCAGTACTTCCGATGTGCGAAGCGATATTTTCTTCACCATCAGTATCTGATTGTTTATCTGTACAATGTCATTCACCTTTATGCTGCCTTCTACCAGTAATATAATGCCCGACATGAAGTCTTTAAATATATTCTGCATACCCAGTCCCAGCCCTACCAGTAATGCAGCACTGCCGGCTATCAGGAATGTCAGGTCGATACCAAGTGTTTGTAATGCCAGCATTATGGCAATAGACCACAGTATGTACTTCAGTAATTGCAGCACAGCAAACATTCGCCCATACTCTTCAGGTATTGACTTATACTTAGAAAGTACAACACGTGATATAATCCTGATAATGAAAAAGTTCAGAATGAGGATACTTAGCGAGAGAATGATACTACCTACTCTGAATGAAAAGCTGTTTACATGAAACAGCTCATAATTGAAAAGATCGGTAAGGGTCATAATCAATATTAATGATTTTTGCTATAAAATCAAAATGAAGTTTTTATGGCAAGACTGGGAGCCAATTATCTCTTATAATAGTAGGATGTAGATGCGTTCAGATAACCGGGCTGGTACAAGCCTGCTGCCACTCTTATACACGGATAAAATATGTCCATAATAGAAAATAATTTTTCATTAAAATACCGAATGGTATATTTGTGGTGTGAAACCGTTGTCAAAGTCAGAGCGAACCAGAGCATATATAATAGAGCGCACAGCAGAAGTCTTCAATACGAAGGGTTATGCGGGAACCTCTCTTACCGACCTTACCGAAGCTACGCGACTTACGAAGGGTAGTATATATGGCAACTTTGAAAACAAAGAAGAAGTAGCACTTGCGGTATTTGACTACAACTATGAAAAAGTATTCAGTATCATAAGTGCAGAAATGAATAAGCAGTACACATGGAAAGACCGGCTACTGGTCTACTATCATGTGTATAGCGAGCAGCAGAAGTATCCATTTCCTGTGGGTGGCTGCCCGCTGCTTAATACTGCTACAGAGGCTGATGACACACATCCGGCCCTTAGGAAAAAAGTAGCTGATGCGCTTAATGCGTGGCGTGGCAATCTTATCACCATTGTGCGTAAAGGAAAAGCTGCCGGGGAGTTTCACCCGGATACAGATGAGGAGCAGCTGGCTATAACCATAATGGCAGCAATAGAGGGCGCAATAATGATAGCGAATGTTACAGGAAAGACACACTATCGTAAAACAATAATGCGCTCAGTAAAAAAAATGATGGAAGAAATATTCATGTAATTTTTTTGAACAATAAAATACCGAACGGTATAAAATGAATGGTGTATTCATAGTAAAATACAGGCGCACGCCGGTAGGAAAGTATGGTGGCATGCTTAGCCATATAAGGCCGGATGATCTTGGCGCAATTGTTATAGCAGAAGTGCAAAAACAGAGTGGTGTTCCCGCGCAGGATATAGATGAAGTAATTGTGGGCTGTGCTAACCAGGCCGGAGAGGATAATCGTAATGTAGCACGCTTTGCCGCTTTATTGGCCGGTCTTCCGGTATCAGTCCCTGCTTATACGGTAAACAGGCTTTGTGCATCAGGCATGCAGTCTGTTATAGATGCGTGGGCACTCATCAGGACATCGGCTGCACATGTGGTTATAGCCGGGGGAGTAGAAAGTATGAGCCGGGCTCCCTATGTGGTCTCAAAGGCTGTAAAAGCTTTTGAACGAGGCATAGAGATGCATGATACCACACTGGGCTGGCGTTTTATAAATGAACGTTTCCGGCAGCACTACTATCCTTATACAATGGGTGAGACGGGCGAAAATATAGCAGAGCGCTGGGGTATATCCCGTGAGCAACAGGATGCATGGGCGCTGCGCTCACACCGGCGGTATATGGATGCCTGGACATCCGGCCACTTTGCACATGAGCTGATAAGTATTCCTGACATTATGCAGCGCGATGAGGGGGTGCGAACAGATACATCTATGGATAAGCTGGCTTCGCTGAATGCTGTATTCAGAAAAGATGGCTCGCTTACAGCCGGCAACTCTTCAGGTATCAATGACGGGGCCTCGGCTATGCTGATGGCCTCGGAGGATGCCGTTAATAGACTACAATTACAGCCACTGGCCCGTATAGTTGCAGTGGCATCTGCCGGAGTGTATCCGGATGTTATGGGAACCGGTCCTATCCCGGCAATAAAGAAACTACTGCAGCAGACAGGGCTTACCATTAATGACATAGACTTCTTTGAGATAAATGAAGCCTATGCAGTACAGGTAATATGCTGTATGCAGGAGTTGGGTATCCCGGCAGAAAGGCTGAATGTAAACGGAGGTGCAATAGCCATTGGTCATCCGCTGGGTATGTCAGGAAACAGAATTACCGGTCATCTTGCACATGAGTTGCATCGTACTGGCAGTCGTTATGGCATCGCAGCCATGTGTGTGGGTGTAGGTCAGGGCACAGCAATACTTATTGAGAACGTCACTAAACAATAATATCATGAAAGAAGTATTTATAGTAGCAGCAAAGCGTACTCCGGTGGGTGGTTTGCTGGGGAGTCTCTCACATCTGTCTGCTCCGCAGCTGGGAGCATTAGCTATCAGGGCTGCTTTGAACTCGTCGGCTATTACACAGGACTCAGTTGATGAAGTGTACATGGGCAACGTCCTTTCTGCGGGCATGGGTCAGGCACCGGCCCGCCAGGCGGCTATGTTTGCAGGTATACCTGATACTGTCGATGCTACTACTGTCAATAAAGTATGTGCATCAGGCATGAAGTCGGCCATTATAGGAGCACAGCAGATAGCGCTGGGGCTGAGTAACATAGTCGTTACCGGAGGTATGGAAAGTATGAGCAATTCTCCGCATTATGCATGGCTGCGCCGTGGCTATAAAGCAAGTGATACCACCCTTACCGATGGTATGATAAAAGATGGGCTGTGGGATGTTTATAACAACTATCATATGGGCAGTGCCGCAGAGTTGTGCGCCCGCACATATAACATATCACGGGAGGCACAGGATGAGTATGCACTTAGCTCTTACAGACGTGCCGTAATGGCTACAGAGCTGGGCCGTTTCACAGATGAAATAGTGCCTGTAGCAGCAGCGAAAGGTGATACGTACATCACTACTGATGAAGACATATATAAGCTCATACCGGAAAAGGTTAGTCGTCTGAAACCCGTGTTTGATTCAGACGGTACGGTTACTGCTGCTAATGCCAGTAATCTGAATGACGGTGCGGCAGCTATTATACTGGCATCAGCCGAAGCTGTAGCGCAGTATAACCTGAAGCCATTGGCACGCATAGCAGGCTATGCCGATGCCGCAGGCGCACCAGAATGGTTCACAACAGCGCCATCAAAGGCTGTTCCTGCCGCACTGAGCAGGGCAGGATATAAGATGAATGACATAGACTACTTTGAAATTAATGAAGCATATGCTGCGGTAGCCATTGCCAATATGCAGCTAATGAACATTGACCCTGCACGGGTAAATGTTCATGGGGGTGCGGTAGCTATAGGACATCCACTGGGTGCATCAGGTGCACGTATTATAGCCACCCTGCTTACTGTGTTGCGTAGCAACAGTGCCCGGTTGGGGGTGGCCGCTATATGTAACGGAGGAGGTGGTGCTACTGCCATTGTAGTGGAGAACCTATTGTAAACAGAACACAAAAACTAAAACAGAATGAAAACAACAGGTAATACAATACTTATTACCGGCGGTAGTGCCGGGATAGGTTTTGAAATGGCATTAATGTTCCTGAAGCTGGGGAATAAGGTAATAATAACCGGTCGTGACAAGGTACGGATGCAGCTGGCGCTGGAATCATTGCGCGGTGCTACGGGCATTATAAGTGATGTTTCTGATGAGTCTCAGGTTCGGCAATTGGTAACAAGGCTGGAAGCAGAATTTCCCGACCTGAATATGATAATCAACAATGCTGGGAGGGTGTTTGTCTATAAGCTGGGAATAGCAGCTGGTGCGGCAGATTATGCGCATAAAGAGATGCTGACAAATTACATTTCAGTAGTGGGCATTACTGAGCAACTCCTGCCATTACTAAGCAGGCAGCCATCGGCAGCTATAGTAAATGTATCATCTGTTGTGGCATTTGTGCCGGGGCATACGGTTGCTACGTATTCTGCCAGTAAGGCAGCATTACATTCTTATACACAGTCACTGCGCCATAGTCTCAGAGACACAGGTGTAAAAGTATTTGAAGTGATGCCGCCACTGGTAAATACCAGCTTGTCGCAGGAGATAGGAGGAGCTAATGGCATACCTCCGGCAATGGTGGCAGCAGAGTTGGCAGATGCGCTCACGGCAGACCGCTATGAAGTACGCATAGGGCAAACAGAACAAATCTATCAGTTATCATTAAAGTCTCCTGCCGATGCTTTTAAAACTATGAATACATCCAGCCGATGAAAAAACGTATAGCATTTGCCCTCATTATGGGTGTCATTACTACAGGCCTCATTTCATTTACGGTTATTGCCTTTAATATCGGATTTGTATCTGCCTTTCCGGCATTATGGCTACGCTCATGGGCTGTTGCATATAGTGTTGTTATCCCGGCCATATTATTTCTGGCGCCGGTCATACAACGTCTGGTTGATAAGATGTTTGCACTACCGATATCCGGGACAGTTGTCACAGATGATGAGCGGGTATAACGAAGCCGTCCTTCATCTGTGAAGTATTCGCCAATATTCTGCACCGTGTACTATTGCCTGTAATATAGCTGTGTAAATGTCGTTCTGTATGCTAATAGGATTATCTGTCTGTGCATGTTGTCAGCTTATAAACTGAAACGCCGTTTTATTATCACCACATTATTGCTGTTTATGCTGGCTAATGTGGTGGCGGCATTTCACGCATATAAGTTTACTCATTTTACAGAGAGGGGTAAGAAAACACTTGCCCCGGAAAAGCTATCGCTGGCAGGGAAGCTGAAAACACTGATGCTGGGAATAGAGAACCCCAGACCCGTAACCCGATCAATACCGCAATATCCTTATTCTACTATATTGATTGATAGTGATGAGCGTCTTGCCTGCTGGTACATTCCCGCAGATACCGCCATACTACCAGCCAAGGGAACTGTTGCTATGTTTCATGGGTATAGTGGCGATAAGTCTGGCATGCTGCAGCGGGCATATGAGTTCAGAAATCTGGGGTATAATACGTTCCTTGTAGATTTTCCGGGCAGTGGTGGTTCTGGTGGTATGCGCACAACCATTGGTTATAATGAGTCAAAGGTTGTAAGAGCTGTTTTTCAATATCTCTGCAGTCATGATACCGGCTTTGTTTATTTATTTGGTTCATCCATGGGGGCTGTTGCTATTCTTAAGGCCGTTGATGAAAGTAAACTGAAACCTTCGGGTATTATCCTGGAATGCCCGTTCGGGTCAATGTACCAGACAGTTTGTGCAAGATTTACAAATATGCATGTACCACATGTACCGATGGCATCATTACTCACATTCTGGGGTGGATTGATAAATGGCTTTAACGCGTTTAACCACAACCCTGTACAATATGCAGCCGGAGTGTCATGCCCTGCATTGCTGATATATGGCCTTCATGATAAGAATGTGAGTAAACAGGAAACAAATGAAATATTTCGTGCGCTAAGCGGCCCAAAGAAGTTGCTTATTTGTGAAAAGTCCGGACATGACAACTTTCTGCAGGAAAACAAGGAAAAATGGGTACAGGGTGTTTCCTGCTTTTTGTATGAAAGAAAATAGTGTTTGTTTGTGTAATGTGCTTTGGTGACAATTATCCGATTGTATATTACTGCCTGGCAATAACTTATGTTTTTATTTGCTGCACAGCAAAACATGTTGTTTTTCTCTTTGTAAACAATTGCAGACCTGTACCCAAAAATTTACCCCAAAATTCCATAGACACTATGATTATTCAGTTTTCCTTTCTACCTTTCGGTTGTTAACATTCCGTAAAGAAATGAGCAGCATCGATAATATTGTAAATCGACTCCGTATTGGACAAAAGTTTGGCATTTTTGGCTATGAGGCTCACTGTTATTTTCAGGATGGTTTTCGCGCAAGTTATGATGACTTGTGGAAAGCAGTGCGCATTGTAAACGGTGTAGAAGGCCGACCTTGTAAACGGCTTGCAGAAGAGTTCCCTTCAGCATATATTGGTTCTTTTGCACATAAGTATACACGTCATGTGTGGAGGTAGATTTTTGACATTGTTTAAATGAGGACAACCCCCCAATAGTGTTTACTATATGGCGCATTAACCATACATGCGTTTACTCATATTAAAATACCTTCTGCAATACCGCATTTCAGATTTTTCTATATACCGAAACACATATCACGGGATTGAAATCCAGATTGATTATATCCATTATCTACAATGCTATGGTATAACCAGTAATGAGGGTACATTTTAATGTGTCTATTAACACAACACAGATAAATGGTTTGGTGACTACCACATGTGGCGTGTAGTAGTGGAAATTGCCGGGGGGTATTATCCGGCATATTTCGGTTCTACCCGGGGTATTGCCTACCTTTACCCGCCGCAATACCATGACAGAATTAATAATACTGGCACTTGCCGGCTTTACAGTAGGTACATTGGGTACGCTTATCGGGGCAGGTGGAGGCTTCATTATGGTACCTGTGCTATTACTGGCATACCCATCTTTGCCACCGGCTGTTATTACAGCCATTTCAATGGCAGTGGTAGCGCTAAATGCTATATCCGGGTCCATAGCGTATGCCCGTGCCCGTCGTATAGATTTCAAAGCAGGAGTTCTGTTTGCTTTGTATACCATACCGGGTTCTGTTTTGGGTGTTTTCACGGTACAGCATATATCTGTAGCGCTGTTTCATGTTCTTTTTGGCATCCTGCTGCTGTTGCTGGCAGTATATCTTTTTATGAAAAAAAGCGGGCCTGCAAACGCATCAGCACATACAGTGGGTGGGCATGCCACTACTATTACAGACAGGCATGGAGTATCCTATACCTACAGTTACGACCGTCGCAAAGGCATCGTTATCAGTATTCTGGTGGGCTTTTTCTCTCCGGTACTGGGTATAGGTGGTGGTATTATACATGTGCCGGCTATGGTGCAGCTGCTTCATTTTCCTATGCATATTGCTACGGCTACTTCCCATTTTATACTTGCTGTTATGGCTACAGTAACAGTAGTAACACATGCAGTAAATGGCAGCTATACAGACCATCATGTACAGATGATGATACTGGGCTTATGCCTGGGAGTTATACCCGGGGCACAGCTTGGGGCATACCTGTCACACCGGTTACATTCAGATCTTATAATAAGGTTACTGGCCATAAGTCTGGCATTGGTAGGGCTGCGTATGCTGGTATTGTAAACAGGAACTCCTTCCTGTTGTATATCCTTACTTTTCGTAAAAGCAGCTTCTGCATCTGGGCTCGTAGGCCTCTTTCTCTCCCAGCAGCACAAGGTCGGCAGTTTTGGTTTTGCGGTAGGAGTATATGGCAAGGTCGCCGCACCTTACACAAATGGCATGCAGCTTTGTGATATACTCAGCCCGGGCCAGCAGGGAAGGAATGGCCCCGAATGGCTTGCCTGAGAAGTCCATATCCAGCCCGGCTACTATAACACGGGTACCATTCAGCATCAGCTTTTCTACTACTTCAGTGATACCGTCATCAAAAAACTGTGCTTCATCAATACCTACTACATCAACGCCCGATGCCAGTATAAGTATATTCCCGGCACTATCTACAGGTGTACAGCGTATGCGTGATTCGTTGTGCGATATGATGTGCTCTGCATCGTAACGGGTATCGATAGATGGCTTGAAAATTTCTGCAGTTTTCCCGGCTATCTGTACCCTGCGCAGCCTGCGTATCAGTTCCTCACTTTTGCCGGAGAACATTCCTCCGCATATTACTTCCATCCACCCCTTCCGGCGGCCGTGCTGATATGGCTCTAAAAACATATGCTTGGTTGTCGTGCTAAAATAAGAGGTATTCAGCAGAATATCTACCGCATATTAATATGGATAATGTGTGGCTGAGGAGATAGAGAAATTCATGCTGATGGCTATTGCTGCCTGTACTTTAGTCCCAGTTGCTGCAGCACGTCATAGCCGGATAGTGCAAAGCCCAGGCCCTCTACCCCATGTTGTACAATTTTGAAAGATACAATACCTATTGCAACACCTTTATTATCTACCAGTGGTGAACCACTGTTTCCATGATTCAGAGATACATCGGTTTGCAGCATTATAAGATCGTTATTCCTGCGCACACCGGATATAATACCGCGCGACAGACTGAACCCGGAACCAGCAGCGGTATTGGCGCCTATGGCCCATACATCCATACCTATTTCAGGGTCGGTATTGTCGCTTAATAACAGTGGTGTAAGTCCACTCATTTCTGTTTTCAGTAGTGCCATGTCACAGTTTTCACTCTTGCGCACAATGGTTGCCTCGGTTGTGGTGCTATCATCAAAAGTCACTTTTACAGTCTTATTACCAGCCACCAGATGATAGCTGGTAACGATATACCCGTCTGCCGATATGATTGCTCCCGTACCGGTATTGTCGCCTATGGTAATTTTTACACAAGACTTACTGAATTCGTTTTTCTGACGTACTTCTGCGGCAGGTGCTGGTATTTCTATTGTTTCCTGTACTTCTTCCTTATGGGTTATTTTCAGTAATCCTCGGTTGGTAAGCTTTCGGCGAACACTCATAATAGACAAGTCCATGTTATCCCGCAGGGCGTTGTAAAGCTCACGTACCAGCTCATCTTTATCGGCCTGGTATGATATTGTGAATAGGTCAGACTTTTCTACAGTACGTAGTGTGGTTAGTTTTTGTTTATAAAAATCCATTACGTCCCAGTCTATTGCCAGTTCTATTGCAAAAAGGTGATTAGGCACATATTCCGGGCCACCACCGGTAAGGTTTGTCGAGTTTGCATAAGGGCTTTTTATTTCATGAAACTTTATTTTGCGTACAGTAGCATTCAGGTATAGCGTATTATTGAAGTTGGGAAATACCTTGTTCACTGTGTCTATAAATCGCATTTTATGCAGTGTGTGGTTTAGCGAGCGGTCAAAAATGGTATTATTCACAGTAAGCCTGCTGTTCGTATATGACTTTGCTTTTTTTGTAGAGGGTCTTTCATCTTCATATTTGCTCAGGCGGGAGTAGAATATCTCTGTCTGGTCTCTTGCCGCTACGTCTATATTTGTACTGTCTACCAGCAGATATTTCTCATCGCTTTTCCTCAGTTCATAGGGGGTAAGTGCTGGTATTACCGGATTTTTCTCATACCTGTGTGTTTTTACATGTCTCAGGTCGGTTGATATTACAGATGCCAGTATTACCCCGGGTATTATTGCCAGGTCATCCCCCAACTCAAAAGATGGGTCTCGCAGATCTTTACGTTTTATAATAAATGTGGGTACCACTATTGCCAGTGCATCTATCATTATAAACGCAATTGTTGGGGCATACCGGTCCAGAGTCACACAATAGTTACGCGACTTGTATCCTTCCTTTTCGGCCGTTACGATATTATAAACATGGTATTTATTGAACTTTAGCCGGGCATTATCGGTGCCTACAGAGTCGCCGTCAAAGTGCAATGTTGCTCCGGGAGTAGCACTGGATATATTTACAGACTCCCGGGAAGGGGAAAATATCAAAGCACAGCCTGGCAGCAGCATGGATATAAGCACCGCAGCTATCAGACTACTAATGAGGTTGTGTTTCATAAAATGTATTTAACCGTATTACCTGTATCTGATATTCAGCTTCTCCAGCACTTCATATGCCGGTATCGCAAAGCTTACCCCTTCAGTACCTTGTCCTATAAGTTTAGATGCTACAACGCCCAGTATATCGCCGCGTCTGTTTATTAGTGCTCCGCCACTGTTGCCAGGGCTTACTTTTACGTCAGTTTGTATATAGGAAAGATCGTTGGTGGTTCTGAAACCCGAAATAATACCCTTTGATATACTTTGTCCCAGTTCCAGGCTGTTGGGTGTACCCATAGCCCACACATCTATACCTATGTCGGGTGTTTTATTATCGGTAAGTGGGAGTGCTTTCAGGCTATCCTTGTCCACTTTCAGCAGCGCCAGGTCATATCCTGTGCTGGCTTTTATTACACGGGCTATTGCATGGCTGTCATCATTGAATATTACCTCTATCTTGTCTGTACCTGTAACAACGTGGTAATTGGTAACAATGTACCCATCGTCTGATATTACCACCCCACTTCCGTGACCTTTATCTACTTTAATCGATACACATGCTTTTAGCATCTCATTCAGCCGGGCACCGTCACCGGGAGCTTGCGGACGTGCAATAGCAATCTCATCAGTTTTTTCCTGTTCTCCGGTTCCTTTTTTCAGTAACCCTTTCCGTGATATCTCTTCCCGCACATCCACAAGGGCCAGTTTGAAATTCTGAGCTACCGCCTGTTTTATAGGGTTTGACAACCGTATTTGAAATGAATTACTACGACTCCCGATATATTCATTGTCGTTGGAAATAAGAAACAGGTCAGATACTTTTTTGGTTGTAGTGGTGTAAATGGATTGTTTGTAATAGTCCATTACTTTCCATTCAATGGCCAGTTCTACACCTACCAGTTCATTGCCATATTCTGCCTGCAGTGATTTGTGTCGTCGCTTCAGGCTGTGTATGGTTACACTGGTAATGTTGGCATCCAGATACAAAGAGTTGTCGGCGCTGGTAAATATGCTGTGGGATGTGTCTACAAATCCCATGTCCAGTAATGTGGCATTGAGCTCATCTGTAAATACGGTATTGTCAATATTGGCACCGCCTTTACCAAAACTTTCATCGCTCAGGTATCCGCTGCGATTTGCATATTGCTTTAGCTTTTTGTAAGTCACCATTTGCAGGTCTTTCGACTGAGCATTGAGTGAAGTTTTATTGACCAGCATATACTTTTCATCATCCTTTTTAGGTGCGAGTGGGATAAGTGGCGGTATAGTATGCTGTTTGTCAAACCTGTGTGCTTTGGGGCTGCCAAGGTCTATTGGAATAATTATCAATGCAAGGAAAGCAGTTGCAAAGTCCAGTACTGAAAATAAAGCGCCCGCACTCAGTTTGGCTTTTAGCTCTATGGGGTAGCTACGGGTTACATACCCTTTTTTATCTACAATAACAGTGTGAAAGATATCACCTCTGTTCAGCTTCTTTTTTGCGGTACCTACACCTATTGAGTCCTCATTGTATTTGATTGTGGCTCCGGGAGTTGATGTAGCAAAGGTTACTTTTTGCCTCTTGGGTGCAAATACGAAAACGCATCCGCTCCATTGTATAGACAGTAACGCCAGCATTACTGAGATACATGTACGGGATACACGATTACGAGTATATTTAATCATGTCGAAATATATATAACAAATAACATTGCCTGGGAATTATATCCTGAAAAACATCAGGTAGAATAATTACCCATGGTTAGTTAAAAATGCAGATACTGTATATTATTTTCGTTCAGAATAACACCCATATGAAAAAAAGATACCTTCTGGCAGCTATATTAATGCTTGCCATTTCCCCGGCTTCGTGGGCCATACCATACATTTCAGGAGAAGACAACACAGCGGCGGCAGCAAGTGAATTACCAGAGGCACATCAGGAAGCTATCCTGCAGATGCCGGCATATTATGGTGGCGGCGGTAGCCGGGTACACTTTTTATGGGGTATGACATTTGCCTACTCTCACGGGCAGACAAAAACTGCTGAAAAGGTAACTAAAGACGGCGGCTTCAGCTTTATTTATGAAATGGGTGCCAAAATAGACCTTGCCCTGCGCAATCAGAGACACAGTGGCACACTGGGAATATCTGCTGCTTATTATGGCTATAAGGTGGGCAGTGGTGCTATGGCGTTACTTGCATTTCCGGTATCCTTTACCTGTTTCGGGCAGGAGCGTGGCAATAAAGGCAGGAGACTGTACTGGGATGCAGGACTAATTCCCGGCTATCTTATTGTAGCAAATGACATAAAAGATTTAGCAGGCACTACGTTTAACAGGTATTATGTAGACCCCAGCGTAGGGGTGGGGTTTGACGTCCCATTTGTTCTGGTAGACCGCAGAAGTCATTCAGAGCTTGCATCTGGCCGTATCAGGGTTGGCATCAGCGTCACATGTACTTTCCCTGATGCGCTGAAAGGACCAGACACACAGCGTGGATTGATTTATGGTTTAAAATATCAGTACGTATTCGGGCAGTAAGCTAGTGGCTATTGTTACGTACATACTCCAGCGCCCGCTCCAGTATTATATCTTTCCCGGTTGCAATAGCAGCTATTGTGGCAGGTACTTCAATATCTGGCTGAATACCGGAGAATTGTGTACACTTTCCATCAGGATAATAGACCCCTAACCCAGTCATCCATGTTCTGAACCCACCGGGGAGTACTATTTCCCATACATTGCCGTCGGTTCCGGCTGTTGCCCTGCCTATGGTTATTGATTTTGGTGCTTTTTGCAGTGCCATAACGGTAAACTCTGCCCTGCTTTGTGTGTATTCATCTGTAAGTATCACAACCTGCCCCCTGTAGTAATTATGTCTTCTTTTTCCGCATCTCATTGTTGCATACGTTTTCATACAGCCGGGATGTTTTTTGTCTGTTATGGTAAACCTGCAGAATGTAGTATGACGAGGCACAAGGTATTTTGCCAGTTTATAAACTGTCCAGTTGGGATACCGGCGCAGGTCAAAGATAATGGCTGAGGTATGCTTCATCTTACGCAGTGTGGACCTTACTTTTCTGCTTTGCAGCTGTGACAGGTCTATGTACCCGATACTGTCGTTATAGCGCCTGTAAGGTTCTTTATGTTTGTCTTGTATAGCTATGCTGCTATAGGGTGCTCTGGCTACTACCGCAGGAAATGTACTATCTCCCCGGTGTACAGTCATTGACAAAAACGTGTCCTTGCTGTTTAGCAGCATATAGCTGTTTCGTCTCAGTGTAGCCGTAGAGCTGCCGGTAATATAGGGTATACGTGCCTGCATTAGTTCATTAATGCTTTGTCCGTCGGCTTCAGTAATAATATCTCCTGCTTTGAGTATTCCATAGTCTGTGCTGTCCTTTTGCCGCCACCCCGCTACAACCATGGTATCATTTACAAACCGGAATTGAAACGGAGGAAACAACTTCCCGAAATGGGATATGGTGACAGCTGTATTAAAGTAACTATGATTGTCATGCAGGGAGGCTACGAGCTCATTAATAGCAAGATGATAACTAAGCGTATCGTTAGCACCAGCAAATATGGGTATCATGCTTTTTAATACACTGTCCCACCGCTCGCCCATCATATGCCGGTATGGATACAGGTACTCTATTGTGTTCCAGTAGCGGGCCAGGGTAAGCATACGCATAGGTGGCGATGGAAAAACAGAATCGGTATATACATGCTCGTGGTCAAAGTATGGGGAATATGCCGGTGTTGTCTTTTTGCTGCGGGCAGTATGTGCATACCAGCTATCTGCAGGCACGCCATCAGTTATCATTTTACTCAGCTGTCTTGCCAGTGCCGGGCCGAAGAGGTTTGTATCTGAAAATTGGCGTACAATTATTTCTGCTTCGGTACATATATCTTCAGGTTTGCCGTTACGGATAGCTTTACTGCTGTCGCCAAGCCAGCTATGATAAACACTATCGGTGTTCTGTTCTTTTGCCTGCATTATCCAGGTATAATGTGTCAGAAATACATTATCCCAGTCAGTGTCGCCTTTTGCTATATCCGGGTGGCAGTATTTTACAGCACCCCATACTCTTATAAGAGATTCTATATCTGCCGTGTTATTTTGGCTTATACCCGTATAAGGGCAGAACAACAGCATGGATAAAAGGAAGGACCGCATATACAGTAAATATCGTAAATGCAGAGAATTGGGAGCATTGCAGATAATGCAGTATAAAAATTATATATCAGATTATTGCCCGTCCAGTGCAGCAGTAATGGTGCTTACCGGCAGGTGATCTCCCACATAGTTGTCATAGTGTGCTATCAATACCCTTCCGTGCTCATCTATCAGAAAGTCGGCACCTATGCGATCCATGTTTCCGTCCTGTTTCATCTTTTGGGTAAATAGTTTATTACCTGCTTTCATTTTGCCCATAGCACCGTGAAGCATCCCCTTCATTATTTTGCCTTTGCTGCGCTCTATATGGTATAGCTCATATAGTGCCTGTGTGGTGTCTGGTATCATCACGGCATGTACCTGCTGCCCGTCCAGATACTTTTTCATATTGGCAACACTGCTTTCATATACCGCCAGCATGGTCAGTTCAGGGTACTTTGCCCCCAGCTTTTCCAGTTCATGAAACCGCAGGTTACATATAGGGCATCCTACATTCCGGTGAAAGGATAGCAGTACTTTCCGGCCTCTGTACTGTTTTAGTTCTGTCAGTGTGCCATTTACATCTGTGATGGTGAATAAAGGGGCCTCCTGCTGTGCAGTTATGCGCTTGTTTTGTGCCACGGTTGTAACGCTGTTGCTAAAGAATAATGAAATGAATGAAAGGCCGTATATGGCTACTCTTTTACTTAGCATAAATGATATTTACTGATTGTGGTAGTATATACCACATACCGTACTATTATCACCTGTGCTGTTGTAAACTTTATGACTCTTCTATTGTTCCGGCATACTTCTTCACCTGCTCCAGACACTTATATTTCTGGTTGGCGGCGGTATGTTTATTTTTCCAGCCCATGCGCTTCATAAACCTTTCCATGGGCTCATTGTTCAGAAACAGGTTCACCAGTATATGCCGGCAGTGGTTGGTTATTTTATTTAGTATCTTTTCCAGTATGCCGGTATTGTGTTGTGTGTGCCCTGCTCCTGTCTGCTCATGCAGGAGGTCGCCGTGTAGCTCCTCATCATAATGTGCTGTTGCAGGCTTGCTGTCCCGTAGTCGTTTCAGCCACAGGTTGCGAGCTACAGCGTACATATAGGTTTTCACTGACGATGAGAGTACAAAGTCTGGTTTCCTCAGGTTTTGCAGTACTACTATCATCGTCTCCTGAAACACATCTTCGGCATCCTGCTCATTACCACTGTTCTGCTGCACATATCCCGCGATAGCGGGATAGCACTCGTCATATAGCTGCTCAAAAGCAGTAGCATCATTTTGTCTTAGTCGTTCAGACAATGTTATTTCCAACAGTTCCGGCATGTTTGTTCAAAGTTAGTAATGCTTCATACCGAAAATGCAGCATTATCACCCATGAGGCAGGAAAATATTATTCTTTATATACGAGGCATAAAAAAACCGGATGCTCGTCAAGAGCATCCGGCCATAAAGTATTTGCAAAGTACTATGTCTGATTAAAAGTTGTATTGAATGCCTATATACATTGCTGGCTTTGCCTCCAGCTCAAACTTCATATCATTTTTCAGCGCTGCTTCACCAGCCACAGCATCACCTACACTTAACGATTGCGGACGGTTCTGCCAGGCCCACAATGGCCCTCCTGTTACACAAAGGCTTTTTAAGCCGTCTATTTTAAAGCCTGCTCCGGCAAGCAAAGAGGGTCTATCCTTTCCGGTGCCTACGCCTATCTGCACCAGAGGGTGTACCACACTCACATGTAGCGAATTGAATATCAGGTTCAGCCCGGCAGCGGCTACTGTAGGCGATTTGAGCGACTTTGCTTTCGTTACTACATTCTGGTCAGCATTATATTGCTCATAAGCTACATTAGAGTAAAATACACCACCAGACACCTCTACCACGATAGGAGCGTAGCGGCGTACCCTTACCTGAAACGATGTTGACTTACTGTCATCCGGAGTTGTCTTCAGCACGTTATCCTTAACGTCAATGTCACGATATTTTATCTTAATGGTAGATACGTGTATTTTGTCTGTCTCCCCTTTGGTATAGCCTATCTGTATCATATTACTGTTCGCAGTAGCACCGTTTTTAGGAGGTAGTATTGCCGATAGGTTAGTTGCCAGTTCTCCTAATGACTTAGTCAGGCTTTCCCGGCTTTTATGCAGCTCGCGTAGTGTGGCGGTGTATTGAAGCAATATTTGATGGCTGTAAGTAAGGAGAGCTACATAGGCAGCATCATCTTTTTCACCTGGCGTTAGTTTGTTTATACCTTTCTCCAGTTCATCAAGGGTAGCTACAGCCTTTTTATTCATGTCCGCCAGTTGCTTATTGCATGACTTCAGATGCTCATATGCTGTGTAAAAATCGGCCATGTTATCTGCACTTTTTAATTGATTTACAGCATCTGCAACTATTGCAGTAAATGCCGGGGTCTTCGTTTCTGCATCACCCGAAAAAGCATCAGAAGCTGTTTTTATCAGGTCGGCAATTTGCAATATTTGTATAAAGGAGCTCTTTTTATCTACTTTCATGGTCATTACAAGATGGTATTTCCACTCTGCAAGTCCCGGGGCATATATTTCATCAAGCTTCTGGCTCAAATCTTCTCTTAGAGATAGCTCATATGGGCTTATCAGATACGTCCTTTTTTTATTGTTACCCGGTGTTGTTACCAGTTTGGTATAGTTCTGTATCATCGAGTTTTTGATTGCATCACCTAACCCCAGGTCCTGCGAAGCATCTCCCCCTAATGTTTTTGACATCCCGGCAATTGCCTCCATAAAAGTGGAAATATTCTTAATTGCAGGGTCTGCAATAGAGGAGTCTTCAAAAGAGATATCATATCGTAACGGATTCAGGAATTTACACAACAGCGTAACGCCCTTTTTTCTGCCTATTACCAGTACACTTAGTTTTCCATCTTCCATAAGGTCCTCGTGCCTGTCATCATCATCATCTATATTATACCATACCTCTTTTTTCCCGGCATTATCCCGCACATCGAAAACGACATATTTTCCTACTGTTTGTGCTGTGAGTAATTCCTTTACTTCATTTTGCGCATTTGATTTGGCGGGCGTGAGTGCCGTACATAATAATGCAAGCCCTATAGGGGCCAGTAGCTTGTTGAAATGTTGCATATTGGTGTGTATTTGTGTGCAACAAACGTATGATTGGCAAGCCTCCTTACGTAGGGTTATAACACGCTATTTTTTTATGCTTTTGCATGTAGTTTTTTGTTGGTCGTCGCCAGCAATTCATCCTCGGTTATTTCAGCTTCTTTCTGTTACGGTTCAGATATACATACATCAGATGATTCAGTTGCGGCTTGCTGAGGTCCAGTCGGCTAAGTGACACTGTATGTTCAAACCCGGCACCATAGTAGCGCATATCGGGATTTTCCCCGCCGGTTATCGTATAGTCGGTAATGTCTTCCCAGCGGGTTATGCTACCTGCGGCATCAATGTGCTCATTGGAGAACACTATCTTCGGAGTTCTGTCGGAGTGAATGATAAAGTTATAGCCTGCAGCAATAATAAACGGAACAAATAATATCATCATTTCCGGCACAAAAGGCTCATCTGCAATAACTGCAAGGAGCAGCCCCATCATGGCTATGGGGCCAATAACAGAAATTGCCCGCCATGGTGGTTTGTTACGTATCTCACAGAAGCCGGGTACATCAGGGTCGTCGCAGAACTGGTAGGTGCGGAATCTTTCCGCTATTATCTGCTGCTTATCTCCTTCGTTCATGCTATGTGGAGAATATGCGCCGAAACCCGACACATGACTCAGATACTCCAGTTCCTTTACATCCGTCACCCTCAGGTACGCCCACCGCATCCACCATTGAGCCACCGGGCCGAAAGAGAAAGCCATAAAGCTTATAGGCACTACAAAGGCAAGAATGATATGTATCCACACAGGCCAGTCATAATACGCTCCTGTAACGATGATACCCAGCATTAATCCAATCGCAACAGCAGCTATGAGGCTTATAGCTGTCCAGGAAACAATGCAGGCTTTATATGGCGATATGGGTGGGTACATACTGTGCATTGAAGTTATGTAAATTACTGCCATCGTTTTCACTATAACAAGCGTTGTGTAGATAGTTTATATGCAGCAGCGGTACCCCCGCCTTTCTGTTGCTTTACCCTAACTTTGATATGCGTTGCAATATATCCACAATGCACCCCGTATCATGCAGTTTTCTCCAGACAGAACCATAGAAGTAATAGAACGTACACCTGCAGTGCTTTCGCATTTGCTGGCAGGGCTCAGTAGTGACTGGGTAAGGAATAATGAAGGGCCTGATACCTGGAGTCCGTTCGATGTTGTCGGTCACCTTGTTCATGCTGAGCGTACTAACTGGATGGAACGGCTTCTGGTATTCTTTTCCGATGCCGGTGAGCGCACATTTGCACCTTTCGATCGTTTTGCGCAGCTTTCAGCAAATACAGACCGCACAACAGAATCGTTACTGGAGGAGTTTGCTGCATTAAGGGCTCATAATGTGGCACAACTGCGTGCCATGAATATAACAGAGGCCGACTTTGCACGCACAGCTATACACCCTGATTTAGGGGAGGTGCAGTTACAGCAGCTGCTGGCTACATGGGCAGCGCACGACCTTGCTCATACAGCACAGATAGTAAGAGTAATGGCAAAGCAATATGCAGATGCAGTAGGCCCGTGGCGTCGCAATCTCTCCATACTCAACAGGTAATAAACTATCTCTGTTATGATAACAGACATACATTCATTTCTGAGCTATTACAGCAAGGTGAAAGCCCGCACCGCCCGGCTTATAGCTGTAGTACAGCCACAGCATATGAGCTACTCTTATGCACAGGATAAGTTTACTGTTGCAGATATCATACGCCATATGGCAGCAGTAGAGCGTTACATGTTTGCCGAGACGGCGCTAGGGCGTGCAAACAGATATTCAGGTTGCGGGCCGGAGCTGGCCGATGGTTATGATGCGGTGCTGGCACACTTTCATGCCATGCATCAGGAAACACATAGCATATTGAGTGAGCTTAGTGACAATGACCTGAACAGGAAATGTATTACACCTGCTGGCACGCCTGTATCGCTATGGCGGTGGCTCATGGCTATGACAGAGCATGAAATACATCACCGGGGACAGCTTTATCTGTACCTCAATATGCTGCAGGTGATAACCCCTCCTATGTTCGGTCTCACATCAGAGGAGCTGGCGGCAGCACGCTAAGCGTAACATCACCCATAGGTGACGATAGTCACTGTTTCCCCTTTTGGCTATACTTACCTTTGAAGGAACAAACAACACTATAGTTATGGGAAACAATAATCAGATTGGTATCAGCAGTAAGAAAGCGCAACAACTTGCAGGTAAACTAAATGAGTTGCTGGCAGCATATCAGGTGTTCTATATGAATGTCAGGGGATTGCATTGGAACATAAGCGGGAGTAATTTTTTTGAGCTGCACCTTAAGTATGAAGAACTATATAACAATCTGCAGCTGAAGGTAGATGAAGTAGCTGAGCGCATACTTACATTAGGCGCTGTGCCATTGCACACTTTCACTGACTACCTGAAGATAAGCTCGCTTAAAGAAGCAAAGGGGATACATAACGGTGCAGAGGGCGTAACATTAATACTGGAGTCTCTGGGTAAGATGATTGTGATGCAGCGCGAGATACTGAAGTTATCCGGCGATGCCGATGATGAAGGTACTAATGCTCTTATGAGTGACTATATACGGGAGCAGGAAAAGATGGTATGGATGTATGCTGCATGGCTGAAGAAGGGCTAGGATCAGTATATGTATAGGGTGGGTGCAAAACCAGTGCACCCACCCTGTTTTATTTATGCTTCCTGAGGTATCGGTTTCAGATACAGCATCTGTCCCAGATGTTCGTTAAGGTGGTTGGTTCGGCTGATGATAACATTAAGCCTGTTGCGGTGCGGCTCGGCCGCAAAGCTTTCTTCCGATACTGCCGTATGGCGTGCAAACCAGTCTGCAGCAGTCAGGTTATTGAAGTGGGTGGCCAGGCGCTCATTGGTATCTGTCCAGTAACTGCGTAGCTCTGCTACAGAAGGCATTTCCCGCCCCGACTTGTCAGGTGTTCCCAGAAATGCTTCATTAAGTTGCGGATAAGCCTGCTCTCCCATTCCCAGCAGTGGCAGCATTCTGTCGTGTACTGCTACAAGGTGCCCCAGCAGGTATTTACCGCTGTTGCGACCCGGTGCGGCATCTGCGGCTATCTGTTCATCTGTAAGTTCATTCAGTAACTTGCCGGTTCTGGCTATAGCACTGTTCCAGCTATCCAGCACCATTTTCACTATTAGTTTCTGTTCCATGTTTTTTGTGTTTGCAGGCTATGAATGTACGCGGGTTATCTGCAACACTTTTTATAGTACTATAGTTCCGGGCTATAGTTTACAATAGGGCTACCTTAACTTAATATGGCTGAATTTTGAGTTTATTTTCAGGGTACCTGTCCCCGCTCCGGCCTTACCGGTATAAAACGATTTGCTATGGCCCTCACTGCCTGTTTTGCGAACCTCCAGCGGATTGTTGCTATCACTCTTCAGGCTACCATATTCTACTATGGCGTCCATAGTAAGGTTTGGGTGTAGCCCTGTGTTTATGGTAGCCTTGCTGTAGCTGGCATCAATTTGTGTATGCCCCCCCTCCGCTAGTTGTATACTGCTTCCCTGGCTGAATTTCATTTCCAGTACCGATGTCCCTGATAGTTTTTCTATCTGTACAGGTGCATGCTCTATTGTTCCGTTCAGCTCACGTACATCACCCATCTTCAGAGAGCCGAACTTGTGTATTAGCGTTAACTTATCGCCGCTTTCTATGCGCACTTTCCCAAATGAGAAGGATGCGTTTACATGATGCAGGCGACCGGTATTTATGTTAAAATGCTGCACATCCAGCTTTCCACCATTCATATCACCTATTGTACCATCACCAAATTTGAGGATAACATCATTACCGTTATGGGTTAGACTTCCCGTCTTCAGATTACCAAAAGAAAGTCTTATGTGCTGCTGCCCTGTCAGATCGGGGAGGTCTATGTCTCCGAATTTGTTTTCCAGCTTCATGGCACAATTTTCAGGGATATTGATTACATAAAATATACGCAGCTCATTGCCTCCCGATATGTTATAGTTTTCTTCAGGGCCAGACCTGAAAGAAACTATGCCATGCTTGTTTGTCTCATCCATGATGGCATGCTTCAGAATTTCTGCCGCCTTACTTTCACTATGCGCTTTAGATCTTATTGTAATCGATATGGACACCTCTGCCTTGCTCCATGTATGTACGGTAATGCTGCCGAATGAGTTATCTATGTCCAGTTCTTTTACTGCACTTGCTGGATATGTACGCAGTAGCTGTTTTTCCTTGTTTACAAATGATGCCAGACATATCATGGGAGCCAGACATAGCATCAGCACATATAAAACGATCTTCTTCATGTTGCTTCGGTTTTGTGTTATAGTATGTTCTTTGCTGGTTGTTGTTCTTTGCGTGTGTCTCTTATCACCTGTAGCTGTAATGTCAGCAGGTCGGCCTGTTCTTTCAGGTTGCCTATCATGGCATTGAGTACAGCCTCATTGCTGTCGGTTTCTTTGTATGCAGCTTTCAGGGTTTGATACATGCTGTTGAGCGTGTCTATTTCTTTACTGAAATCGTTACATAGTTCATGATAGTCGCCACAGTATTTATTTACCTGTAGCCGCTTTGTTGCTACCAGAGATGTATAGTACACTTCCATCTGCTGTAGCCGTGCTGTAGCTGGTGCTGGCTGTGGGTTGGGTGTACTGTCAGGCAAAAGCCATAGTAGTGCAGCTATAGTGGCGGCCATACCCACCGCTACCTGCCATCTCAGTGCGCGCCTGCGCTGCTTTCGTTGCAGCGCCTCTGCAATGCCTGCCCATACCCTGTCGGGTGGTTCCTGCCTGTCCATCTGTTTCCTTTGCGCACGTATCAGCTGCTCAATATTGTTTTTCATGTTCCTGCTTTTTCAGTATTTCTGCCAGTTTCTTTTTTGCTCTGCTGTATTGCGACTTAGATGTAGATACTGTTATCCCCATTATCTGCCCTATCTCTTCATGGTCATAGCCTTCCAGCAGGTACAGGTTTAGCACTATTCTGTAGCCATCGGGGAGTAGTGCCATTGCATCACATATCTGTTGTGCATCAGTATGGGTGTCATATGCTTCATCTTCGGTTGTTTCCTGCTCATCGGGCAAATGGCCGGGCAGGAATAGTTTCCGCTTTTTCAGGTAGTTCACGGCACGGTTCACAACTATACGCCTGAGCCATGCCCCGAAGGAGGCTTCGTGGCGGTATGTATGCAGGTGTGTAAATGCTTCTATAAATGCCTCCTGCAACACATCTTCGGCATCTGTAGTATTGCCTGTTATTCGCAGGCAACTGTTGTACATAGCTTTGGCATATGTCCGGTACAACTCATACTGAGCGCGGTTATCTCCACGCCGGCACCTGTCTATAAGGGCTCTTGTCAGTTCTGTATTAGTGTGTACCAAAGAGTTTTGCGTTATAAAGACAACCTACATGCTAAAAAGGTTGCACCGGTTAAACTAAGAAAGTAAATTATACTGTGCGATAGGCTAAATTCAGCGCCGGAGCAGAATAACCTGAACAAATAGTATATACCTTCTCCATTCGTCTTCCCTGCGTTTCGTCGTATCTTACAGGTTCTTTCTTAACGTCACATTCTTGTCATCTAACAAAATCATGTAGTTATGGAGCTTGTTTCAAAAATACTCATAGGTCTGGTGGCTGTAGAGCATCTGTATATTCTCTACATAGAGATGTTTGCCTGGGAAACAATAGGCAAAAAAACATTCAAAACCCTCCCGGCGCATCTGTTTACACCCACTAAGTCCCTTGCTGCAAATCAGGGTTTGTATAATGGTTTTCTTTCAGCCGGACTTATCTGGTCCCTTCTGATTTCAGACAATATCTGGGCGGTCAATGTTGCAACCTTTTTTCTTACCTGTGTTATTGTTGCAGGGATATATGGCGCGGTAACAGCATCCCGACGCATATTTTTTGTTCAGGCCATACCGGCAATTATTGCATTGGTAGTGCTGTTGATGGGGTAGTAAGGTTTGTTTTGCATTACGTTGTAATCTGTCAGAGCACATTATCTGTTTCATAGTTGCAGTATCTCATATTGCTTCGCTTGTTTCTCCCCCTGCATATCGGAGAATTTGCTGCGCATATCCTCACCACAATACTTTTATTGCAGTAATTGCCGTTACATAATGTCGTAGCTGCAGGATGGATTTTGGATAAAGTGTATGCCCTGATTCTGCTGAACTTTAAGATATTCTGAACAGCAACATCCGTATCGTTTTCGTAACTTTTGAAGTTAAAATACATCCTTGCAGCACAGAACCCTCATCATATTATTGCTGTTTTGTTTCACTCCCGTTTTATTGAGGGCGCAGCCGGTTATTGACACAACGCGCAAACCGGGTACGGCATCTGGTAAACTCATTCAGAACCTGGCTACACAGGCATATAACTCAGTTTATAAACCGGAAGAAGAGAAGAGTATTATTCCACCCAGAAGTGAGGCAGCATATATGCCGTATAAGGGTAAGATTATAAGAAATATCAGTGTTGTTAGTGTCAATTTTGATCGTTCCCTGCATGATACCTCCGTACGGAATAATAGCTTGCCTGCCCGTATTGGCAACCATCTGCATCTCAGTACCCGCAGGTTTGTAATCAGGAACAATCTCTTTATCAGGGAAAATACTCCTGTTAACCCTTATATGGTGGCAGATAATGAGCGGTTTATCCGCGCGCTGGAGTACATAAATGACGTACGCATCATAATAGACCCTATACCAGACAATCCTGACTCTGTAGATATCAGAGTGCTTACCAAAGACCTGTTCAGCATTGGTGGTGGTGTGGCTGCTAACGGTCTCAGTCGTATCAATGCAGAGCTGTACGATGCAAACCTTGCCGGTATGGGGCAGCGACTCAGCATTACCGGGCTTTATGATGAGGGGCGCTCGCCGCAATGGGGTTATGGTGGGTATTACCGGAAGAATAATGTGGGGCATAGCTATATAGACGCAACCATTGGTCATAGCGTTATGAGCGTTAATCCCTATACCAGACTGGAGGAGAGCACCGACTATATAACACTGGAGAGAAGGCTGGTATCCCCATACTCCCGCTTTGCCGGAGGGCTTACACTTAGCACCAATCATAATTATAATGTTTACAACATGCCTGACTCAATATATTATGGATACAGATACAGGCAGATGGACGGATGGGCAGGTTATGCAATTGGTATTCGCCGGCTCACCCGTACCAATAACGAGATACGGGATCGTCGATTTCTTGCCGTAAGGCTATATGACCGCACTTTTACACAGGTGCCACTGCAGCGTAGCATTGGTTATGATCCTGTGTTTAACAGCTCCCGCGCAGCGTTGGCACAACTTACCTTTTACCGGCAGGACTATTACAAAACCCGTTACATATACGGATTCGGAACTACCGAGGACCTGCCTCATGGTTATAACATATCCGTTTCCGGAGGGCTGCATGAACAGTTAGACCTTCGCAGACCTTATGCCGGTCTCAGTGCCACCCGGTATACTTCGGTATTTCCGGGAGACTTTGTAAAATTATCTCTGAAAACAGGAGGATTTCTGCACAATGGCACTATACAGGATGGCAGTTTGCTGGCTGGCATTTCAGCATTTAGCCCTTTGTTCAGATTACAGAGCACATACATCAGGCAGTATCTCAATGTCAGCTATACCCAGTTGTTCAATAGGGTTACGTATGCCCCGCTATACCTGAATAACTATTATGGCTTACGGGGCTTTATATCAGACTCAGCTTATGGCAGTCAGCGGCTCAGTCTGCAGTTAGAGACTGCTTTTTTTCTGAAGTTCAGATTGTTGGGGTTTCGTTTCGCGCCATTCCCGTGGGGAGACATTGCCATTATCAGGCCGGAAGGCAGCAGTTTAGACCATGCGAAACTATATAGCAGTCTTGGTGCTGGTATTCGTACACGTAACGAAAACCTTGCCTTTGAAACTATTGAGGTAAGAGCTTATTTCTTTCCCGTAGCGCCTGATAATATGAGGGGGTTTAAAGTCATGGCAAATGCACATGTAAGGTTCCGTTACAGGACAAACTATATTACTGCACCGGATTTTGTACAGCTTAATCAGGAGTAGCCACCGGTTTTATCAATAGCGGTATAGTTATTAACACCGGTACTTTCTCTTTATCGTGGGGTTTATTCAGTAATTTTATCCCCAGAAATCCGTTTTTTGATGCAGGAGTTGAATAGTTTGTATGAGCGTGCGCTGCGTTTTGAGTTTCTCAGTGCAGAAGAAGGTATGTTTCTTTTTGAGCATGCTCCGCTTGCCGATCTCATGTTTGTAGCCAATGAGCTGCGTAAGGTACAGGTGCCTCATGGCAAGGTCACATGGATTATTGACCGAAATGTGAACACGACAAACGTTTGTGTTGCCAACTGTAAGTTTTGCAACTTCTATCGTATACCCGGTCATCCGGAGTCTTATATAACAGACATAGAGACATACAAACGAAAGATAGATGAGACTTTCAAGTATGGCGGAGAGCAACTGCTCCTGCAGGGAGGACATCACCCTGAGCTGGGTCTTGACTACTATGTAGACCTTTTCAGCACCCTCAAGAACCTCTACCCGTCACTGAAGTTACATGCACTTGGCCCACCCGAGATAGCACATATCACTAAGCTGGAGAAAAGCACACACAAAGAAGTATTGCAGGCCCTCATGAATGCAGGTCTGGACAGCCTTCCCGGTGCTGGAGCAGAGATTCTGGACGACCGTGTACGCCGTCTGGTATCAAACGGTAAATGCGGCGCGCAGGAGTGGCTTGATATTATGCACGAAGCACACAAACTGGGCCTTACTACCAGCGCCACAATGATGTTTGGCCATGTAGAGACATTGCAGGAACGCTTTGAGCATCTGGTAAAACTGCGGGAAGTACAGTCGCGCAAGCCGGAGGGGGCAAAGGGCTTCCTTGCGTTCATACCATGGACATTCCAGGATGTAGATACATTATTGCTGCGCATTCGCGGCACTAAGAATCTCACCACTGCCGAAGAGTACATCAGAATGATAGCAATGAGTCGTATTATGTTGCCTAATGTCATCAATATTCAGGCATCATGGCTCACTGTTGGTCGTAAAGTAGCGCAGATATGTTTGCATGCCGGCGCCAATGACTTCGGTTCTATTATGATAGAAGAGAATGTAGTGAGTGCAGCCGGTGCACCACACCGCTTTACATCCCGCAGCATTCAGGATAGCATACGCGAAGCAGGGTTTGAACCACAATTGCGCAATCAGCAATATGAGTTCCGTGACATACCTCAGGGCATAGAAGAGCAGGTTATAACATACTAGTCTGCTCCTCTATGTGAGTATTATATAACAGCCAGTTCGTAGAAGTCAGTAGGCTGTAGATACTTTTGTGCCAGTAATTGCAGTTCTGCAGGGGTTATAGATTTGTATATGTGCACATTGTTATGAAACTGAGCAGCATCAAAGCCATTTAGTATCAGCGAGCGCCAGCGTCTCATTATAGAAAATGGTCCGTCCAGATCTCCGAGAAGCCCCCCCAGCAGGTAGTTCTTTACCAGTAGCAGTTCCTCATCATCTACAGGACTGGCACATAGTTGTTCCATCTCGTGGTATATCTCTTTCACAGCTGCTTCCAGTACTCCGGTTCCCACCTCAGTATGTATAGTAAGTGAGCCACCATTCAGTTCAGGCGCCAGAGAGCTGTATATACCATATGTATATCCCTTGTCTTCTCTTATATTACTCATCAGCCGCGACCCGAAGTAGCCTCCGAAAAGAGTATTGAGCACCACCATCGGAGTATAATCCGGATGGTGTCTGTTAGGGAAAAGTCTGCCTATACGTATTGCCCCCTGTACCCCATTGGGGTCATTATTAATGCGGTACATACGTTCCTGTGCACTCTGCAAAGGAAACTCTTTACGCTCAGTACCGGAAATACCGGAGTTTGTAACATTGCCAAATATTTCGTCCAGTAGCTTTACTTCTTTTTCACTCACATTTCCTGCCATGAACATGCGTACATTGGCCAGGTTATAGTAAGTATTAAAGTGAGTTAAAAGGTCTTCCCGGGTTAGCGCCTCTATACCTTCCCTGCGCGAATACCTCCCATAAGGGTGTTGCTCTCCATACAGGTATGCGTCTATTTTCTGGTTAGCTACAAACTCACATTGCCTCAGGCTTACTAAAAGCTTCTGTACCGCGTTGCGTTTATATATCTCTACCTCTTTTTCAGGAAAAATGGCTCCACTAAGGATGTCGGCAACAACAGGCAGCAGTGCCGGTAGGTGCCGGGTAAGCGCATATAGTGAAAGCGTAGCATAATCGTTACCAGCTGACACTTTCAACTGTGCACCGTAAAACTCCAACGCTTCACTTATTGCTGCGGCAGTACGGCTTTCAGTGCCACTTTTCAGTAGCCCGGCAGTAGCCTGTGCTACAGATGCCTTATGCTCATACCATATACCAGCAGGAAAAATCCAGTCTATCTGCACCACATCCTGTACACCTGCATTCAGCCAGTGTAGTGGTATGCCGCTGGCAAGCTGCACATTGTTAATGGCAGGTAGGTTAAAGTCAAAGTCAACTGCATCATGAATTACAGGGGGGGTAGTACGGTCTGTCAGCATCGGGTTGTTTTTTTGAATTCCCTGTAAAACTAAGGTTTTACAAATAGTGCCCGCAATTCGCCGGCATCTTCTACTTTCATTTTACCTCCCAGTACCAGTCGCAGCTGCCTGCGGCGCAGTGCCCCGTCAAACATTTGCTGTTCTTCTTCTGTTTCGGGAAACAGTTCCGGAACCCTGCGTGGTTTACCGTGTGGGTCCAGCGCTACAAATGTCAGATATGCCTCGTTGGATTTATATTTGTATTGTGTAGTCAGGTCTTCACCCCACACCCGGAGAAAAACTTCCATAGAGGTATTAAAAGAGCGTGTCAGTTTTGCCTCTATGGTTAGTAGATTTCCCAGCTTTATGGGGTTGGCAAATGATACATTATCTACCGAAGCAGTTACCACCGGACAGTTACAATGCTTTTGTGCAGCAATAGCCGCAGCAATATCCATCCAGTGCATCAGTCGGCCACCCATCAGGTTACCCAGTACGTTAGTGTCATTTGGTAATATCAGTTCAGACATTACTACGAATGTGTCTTTAGGATGTTTCGCTTTCATTTGTCTCTTGTTTGCGGTCGCGAAGGTATCTATTAATGCGTTATTGAAATGTTGTTATTCTTTGGTAATGGCATTACTGCCCTGTTACCAATACATTATAATGCTGAGGCAAGCCAGAGTCAGGTATAAGGGAGATAAGGTAGTTGCCCGATACAATATCTGCGGGGAGAACAATGCTCATGATGTTATCCGATGTTACTTTGGTTCCTGAGACTACAACTTTCCCCCAGGCGTTAGTAATCGACCAGTATGTAGTCCCTGAGAACTGACCTTCTATTTTTATTGTTCCATTATTACATACCGGATTCGGGAATATTACTCCGGTAGATATAACGGGGGCTTTAATTGCAAGCGATGCCTGCGGTAGACGCTGTCGGTGCACTACTGCTTTATATGGTTGTGTATACCCGGCATCTTTATAATATACCGATGCCAATGGCCGCACTTCAGCCTTTCTATAGTATTGCTGCAGATATGTTGTGTCTGATTTTCCCTGTGTAATACCAAGCATTACTTGTAGCGGGGCAGACAATGGCAATCCGGAAAGAAAAAAGCTGTCAGTGTTTACTTCTACCTCATGTACCTGTAGCACATCTATCCATTCAGATGGCATACCCGTCTGTTCTCTCAATCTCATCTTACCCCAGCCTCTTACGGTATCTCTGCGGGAAGAATATGTTCTTTTCACTCCCGGCTCATGAACATATCCCATTACTGCATAAGATAGTTCATAGTTAATATTGTATGAGCTTAGTCCTAAACTGTTATCTAAAAATGCTGTTGGATGATTTAATTTGAACAGTCCCACCGTTCTGGATGAAATACCATTTAGTATAAATAGCGAATCTCCAAATTCTGCAGTCAATGGGAATAAGTCATGTGCGTTTTTCTCAACCTTAAACCCCATTTCATACAAGCCGAGTGAATTCATTTCATACAGAGTAGTTTTATTAAATTTAAAGCTACCTATTTCATCAAAAGTTACACTGTCGGAGAAGCTATATCCGTCAGAAAGGACTCGATAACTAAGCAGGTCAACAATAGAGTCTGTTATTACAGTCATATCCCACATACCCCCCGAAGCCGGGGTGAGTGCAGGATATGAAGAATTATATGTAGTTACTTTCAGTGAGTCAACACCGGTTAGCACAGTAGGATAATCTGTACTTATAAGAGTTATCTGTGCTGCAAGCAGCATAGGAAACCCTATAAAAGAACTAAGCAGTAAAATTGCACTTTTCAAAATGAGAGCAGGCTTTGTTGTAAATATATATTACAACAAAGAAAAATGCAAACTATTTGCTCAGGTGCATACTTCGCTCTTTGTATAGCTGGCGGAACCATGGATCTCTCAGATCTTTTATGAACCGTATTGCCTCTCCGGTACTTTTCATTTCCGGTCCCAACTCCTTATTTACATTAGGGAATTTATTAAAGCTGAATACAGGCTCTTTTACAGCAAAGCCTTTCAGGTTTTTTTCCATAACAAAGTCCTTCAGCTTATTTTCTCCCATCATTACCTTGGTTGCGATATTGAGATATGGGATATTATAAGCTTTTGCTATAAAAGGAGTGGTTCTGCTTGCTCTTGGATTGGCCTCTATAACATATACTTTACCATCCTTGATAGCATATTGTATGTTTATAAGCCCCCGAACATTCAGCTTCAGAGCAATCTTTTTGGCTATTTCGGTCATTTCATCTACTACCAGCTGGCCCAGATTGAAAACTGGTAAAAGAGCGTGGCTGTCACCGCTGTGAATGCCGGCTGGCTCTATATGCTCCATTATACCCATTATATGCACATCTTCACCATCACATATTGCATCAACCTCTGCTTCCTGGCACCTGTCCAGAAAATGGTCAATTAGTATTTTATTGCCGGGTAGATGCTTTAGCAGGCTTACAACGCTTTTTTCCAGCTCCTCATCATTTATCACAATGCGCATACGTTGTCCCCCCAGTACATATGATGGTCTTACCAGTACCGGGTAGCCTACTTGATTTGCCACATCTATTGCCTCGTCAGTTGTATACGCAGTTCCATAACGGGGGTATGGTATGTTCAGCTCTTTTAGTGTATCACTAAAGCGCCCCCTGTCTTCTGCAATGTCCATATTGTCAAAAGAAGTGCCTATCAGGTGTATACCTCTTTCATGCAGTTTGCGGGCCAGCTTCAGTGCCGTCTGTCCACCCAGTTGCACTATCACTCCGTGTGGCTGTTCATGCTCTATTATTTCCCACAGATGTTCCCAGTATACCGGCTCAAAGTATAGTTTGTCTGCTATGTCAAAGTCTGTGGATACTGTTTCCGGGTTGCAGTTCACCATTATTGCCTCATATCCGCACTCTCTTATGGCTATTAAACCGTGGGTACAGCAATAGTCAAATTCAATTCCCTGTCCTATCCTGTTAGGGCCTGATCCCAGTACAATAATCTTCTTTTTATCGCTGGTGCTTATACTCTCGTTGCCGGCTACACCGTTCGGTACTGTGGCGCTGTTTTCAAATGTGCTGTAGTAATAAGGGGTTTTTGCTTCAAATTCGGCACTACAGGTATCCACCATTTTGTACACCCTCTTTATACCCATTTTTTTCCTGTACTCATACACTTCATCCGCGGTACAGTCTATAAGCAATTCAGCAATCTGCTCATCACTGAACCCCATTTTCTTCGCAAGCATCATTTTATCTTCCGGTACAGATAACAGATGTCGGAACTTCTTCAGTTCCACCTCCATATTTACAATGTCCAGTATTTGGTACAGGAACCACCTGTCAATCTGTGTAAGTTCACGGATTGTCTTAATCGATACTCCGGCAGCCATTGCTTCTTTTATTCTGAATATTCTGTCCCATGTGGGTCTTTTCAGCGTATCTATCAGCTCTTCTGGTCTCAGGCGGCTGGTACTGATAAATGACAGGCCGGTAGCGTTGTTTTCAAGACTCTGGCAGGCTTTCTGTAGTGCTTCAGTAAATGTGCGACCTATCGCCATCACTTCTCCTACCGACTTCATCTGAAAGCCAAGGGTATCATCTGCACCCTTGAATTTATCAAAATTCCAGCGGGGCATTTTTACTATTACATAATCCAGTGCCGGCTCAAAGTAGGCCGATGTGGTCTGTGTTATCTGATTGCTTAATTCATCCAGAGCATATCCTATAGCAAGCTTAGCAGCTATTTTGGCTATGGGATATCCTGTTGCCTTGGATGCCAGAGCCGATGACCGGCTCACTCTCGGGTTTATTTCGATAGCTATTATTTCTTCTGTTTCCGGGTTGAGTGCAAACTGCACATTGCAGCCTCCGGCAAAGTTGCCCAGATCCCGCATCATTTTTATAGCTGTGTTCCGCATTAGTTGGAATGCAGTGTCACTCAGTGTCATTGCCGGCGCTACAGTTATACTGTCGCCGGTATGTATGCCCATAGGGTCAAAATTCTCTACAGTACATATAATGGCTACATTATCGTTCATGTCCCGCAGCAGCTCCAGCTCAAACTCTTTCCAGCCCATTACTGCCTTCTCTACCAGCACCTCGTGTATTGGCGATGCGGTAAGCCCCCGGTCAAGTGCGGCATCCAGGTCTTCTTTGTGAAATACTAAACCACCACCCGATCCGCCAAGTGTAAAGGATGGACGTATCACCAGTGGTATGCCTATTTCCTGTGCAAATTCCTTGCCTTCCAGTAATGAATTTGCAGTGCGTGCAGTTGCTACAGGTACCCCTAACTCTATCATCCATTTACGAAAAAGCTCCCTGTCTTCTGCTTTATCTATTGCTTTAATATCTACCCCTATCAGGCGCACACCGTGCTCTTCCCATATACCTAGTTCATCTACTTCTTTTGCCAGATTCAGAGCTGTTTGCCCCCCCATTGTAGGGAGCACAGCATCTATCTCATTTTCCTTAAGTATTTGCTCTATGCTTTCTACCGTAAGTGGCAGCAGGTATACTTTGTCTGCCATGATAGGGTCCGTCATTATAGTAGCCGGATTAGAATTAATCAGTATTACTTTAATGCCTTCTTCACGCAGACTCCGTGCTGCTTGCGAGCCGGAATAGTCAAACTCACAGGCCTGGCCTATAACTATTGGCCCGGAGCCAATTATCAGAACACTTTTGATGGAAATATCTCGAGGCATCTCAAAAACAATAATGTATGATTGAAGAATCTGTAATGGTAGATTTTTTATATCTACCTTCATTGGGGCGCAAAATTATGAAAAAACACCCGAAAGTTACTTTTTCCATCTTTAGCACACACACATGAATTGCTAAAATTTAAATTTTTTACTTTTAACATGTGATTGATAAATAAATATCGTTTTGGCGATGCCGAATTCTCACCGCCATTATGTATTTACATAATTTTGCACCGGGCTGATATTTCCCGGTTTGCCCATCTTTTTTTGCACTTTTGTGCTTGATACTTTTTAAAACTAATGCCATAATGAGCTTTTTAGGCCTTTTTAAATTTCTTACTCAGGAAATTGCAATAGATCTTGGCACGGCCAATACTTTGATAATACACGGAGATCAGGTAGTAGTGGATGAACCTTCTATTGTTGCTATCGACCGCACTACAAACAAGATTGTAGCTGTAGGTAAGAAAGCGATGATGATGCATGAAAAAACGCATGAAAATCTTAAAACTATCCGTCCATTAAAAGATGGTGTGATTGCCGACTTTGATGCTGCAGAGAATATGCTGCGCGAGATGATAAAGCTTGTTTACCCCAAAAAGCCAATGTTTCCACCCAGCTGGCGTATGGTAATATGTATTCCCTCCAGCATTACAGAGGTAGAAAAGCGTGCTGTACGTGACTCTGCTGAGCGTGCAGGGGCAAAAGAGGTGTACATGATTCATGAGCCTATGGCTGCAGCATTGGGTATTGGTATTGATGTGGAAGAGCCAACAGGCAATATGATTATTGATATCGGTGGTGGAACTACGGGAATATCCGTGATTGCCCTGGCAGGTATTGTTTGCGATCAGTCAATCCGCATCGCTGGCGATGAGTTTACTGGCGACATCATGGAGGCCATGCGTCGTTATCACAGTCTTATGATAGGTGAGCGTACTGCCGAGCAGATTAAGATACATGTTGGTTCTGCATTGAAAGAGTTGGATAGTCCGCCGGATGATATAGCAGTAAATGGCAGGGACCTTGTTACCGGCATTCCTAAACAGATAATGGTATCTTATCAGGAAGTTGCAGAAGCGCTCGATAAATCAATATTCAAGATAGAAGAAGCTATTCTCAAAGCCCTGGAAAGTACTCCACCGGAGCTCGCTGCGGATATTTATCGTCGCGGACTCTATCTTACAGGTGGTGGTGCCTTACTAAGAGGTCTTGACAAGCGCATATCTCATAAAATAAAACTACCGGTACACGTTGCCGACGATCCGTTGCGTGCCGTAGTAAGGGGTACAGGTATGGCCCTGAAAAATATTGCAAGAATGCCTTTCCTCATGAAAGGAAATCTATAGTATGCCGTTATTGGCATAACAGAACCGCCATTCTTGTAGGAAGGCGGTTCTGTTACTGAAACAAGTGTTGAATCAAGGTGCGTAATTTCATTTTTTTTATACGCCGTTTTTTCAATCTGATTCTCTTTTTAGGATTGGAGATAACCTGTATTGTGCTTATTCAGCGTACGGGTACTATGCAGGGCAATGATATTATCAGCTCAGCCAATGCTATCTCGGGATTGGTTTATAAGAAGCAGAGCGATGTTGTATATTATTTTGGATTACGAAGAATGAATGACAGCCTGCTTCGCGAAAATGCCAATCTTCGTAAAATGATAGCGGGCTACAGCAGTATTGATACACTTGCCGACTCGATAGGAATGATTGATATCCCTGCTACAGATAGTACACGCCATATAGTGCGCTTTTCTGACTATGTATATCGTACCGCCCGGGTCATTAATAACTCTACCAATGCCACCGACAATTACATAACACTCAACAGGGGTTCTGATGATGGTATAGGTCGTAATATGGCGGTTATTTCCGGCACTGGGGTCGTAGGGCGTGTAGAGCATGTTTCTCGTCACTTTTCCAGTGTATTGTCGGTGCTAAGCGCTAAGCAGAAAGTAAGTGCCCGGCTAAAAGACGGAACTAATGGTCTTGTTATCTGGGAGGGAGGAAATGCCGGCACACTGGTTATGGTCGATGTCCCGCAGCAGGTAGTAGTGAAGAAAGGAGACTCTGTCGTTACCAGCAGTTATTCGCTTTATTTTCCTCCTGGTGTATTAATTGGTACAGTTATCAAAGCGGAACAGGTAAAGAAAAATACATTGCAGAGAATATATATAAGATCCTCTACAGACTTCAGCAGGTTACAATATGTGTATGTAGTGGAAAACAAAATGTCAAAAGAAAAAAACGCACTGGAGTCCCAAAATACAGAAGGTAAAAAATGAATGTATATATCAGGAACATACTGCGCTTTTGTGTGTTAGTACTTTTACAGGTACTGATACTCAATAAGATTGTATTGCGGTGGTGGGCCGAGCCTACTGGTTTCCCTGTGTTTGTTCCATATATATACCCATTATTCCTGTTTTTACTACCATTTGAAACACCGGTATGGGCAATGTTGTTTTGTGGTTTTGCGCTCGGCATTTCTGTTGATGCTTTTACAAACACAGCAGGAATGCATGCCTTTGCTACTGTGCTTATTGCATACCTGCGCACAAATGTGCTTACGGCCCTGCTCCCGCGCAATTTGTCAGAGTATAGTGGTATGCAGCCGTCTACACGCAATATGGGTTGGTCTCCGTTTCTTGTGTACACAGGGTTTCTGTTATTACTGCATCATCTTGTTTTTTTTAGCATAGAGTTATGGAACCTTACAAATCTGGGTCATCTGTTACTTAAGACTTTTGCATCAACAGTTACATCATTGTTATTCGTTATTGCATACCTGTTGCTGTTTACCAGACAGGACAATTCAAGAGTTTAGTCCAGAGGGATAATTGTGTTGAAGTTAACGCCATATGCCGGAACCCCAACCTCTGGTTTAATCCAGTTCGAAAAAAATTGGCCACTAAAGTTTATTGCACAGTTAATATTTCTTACCCAACCAACCCCCAGACTGTCCTGTATTGAGGAGGCAACAAAATAGCTGGCAGTAAAATAGACGGTGTTTGCAGGTGCATGTGTTGTTGGGAGTGTACCCATTAGATAGAAAAGTGAACCCGGAGAAGCCGCAAAATTCTGAGCATTATTAGCTGTTAGAGTTCCCCGTATATGCAACGTATTTGCTGTATAGTCCTTTTTATAAAACACGGTTCCTGTCACTCCGCCGTCAGCAGCCGGGGCATTCACAGTCAAAACACTCCATACTACATCACGGTTAGTAGCACCTAGTCCTGTGCCAAATTTGCGTAATACTGCCAGAGGGAATCGTACTGAATCTCCCAATGTTCCTGTAGGCAGCACTTGTAGCGCGCAAGAAACATCCATGATTACGTTTGGTGTGGAGCCGTCATTGAATGTAAGCGACGTAGCAGAAGGTGTAATAACCACATATGGTGCTGAGGCGCCGCTTGCACCTGTTACCGAAGAAGCATTAAATTTTATCAGCTCGTTATTATACATCAGCCAGCCCGATGTTGCAGAGTAGGTGCCGGCCGTAGGATTGCTTATCTCTATCCCGCTTACAATAAATGGCGTTGAGCTGTTCCCGTCTATAGCTGCAAGTGCTGTTAATACTTCCCGATAGGCAGTTTGCATGTAGCCCAGCTGGTTTTGTGTTAATGGGAAACCACCGGGTTTTGTGAAGTCTATTTGTTTCATGGTAATGTGTTCTTTTGTTTTACGTGCTATACAGTTTCTATCTCATAGATGTTCTGCCCGGCAATGCGGTACTGATTTATTATCGCCCTCATTCGGACAACATCAAACGGAAGAGTAACAGGTACCTGAATAATAAAGCCATTACCCAGAAGGGTTGTTTCTGCATCTGAATAGAGAACCTGGGGTACGCTGAATGAACTGCTTCCGGCTTCTGACACCAGCCCGGTCCATATTTCTTTTGCCTCTGCATCATGGTACAGAAACAATGGGTCTTTATATGGGCCATCTACTATTACAATCTGTCTCGCACCCGGGTCAAAAATATCGTTGAGTACAGCTTCCATATGCGTCACTTGCGACCCATGAGATATGTAGTACAGGTTTCTGTTCCTGTTTGCCTTAAACTGATTATGCAAAGTAACTACCGGCGACAGGCAGCTTTTCAGCCACGCTATCATTCTGGATTTTCTTAGCCCTACCGGTAAAAGTTGTGAAATGAGCGTCTCAAAATCTGTATCAAAAAATGCCATAGTATAAGTTTCATGGGTTATGCCGCTGTATAAGTAACAGCAGTATTAAAATAGGTAACATCAAGTCTCATATATCCGGCATCAGGCGTATACTTTACAGTTATGGGTACAAACGGGGTCAGTGCATAGTTTGCCTGTGCGCTTATCACATGACCAATCTTTACTCCGTCTATTCCCTGAATGGCTGCAATAAGCTCGTTAAGTATGAATACACCATCAAAAGGAAGATTGGCAAGAAAAGTATTAATGCCATCAAGCACAGGAGTTGGTGATGTGCCGTCTACCCTTGCTCCACTGGCAGTAAGTACCAGTGGGTCGTAATATATGGCTACAGCCAGTTGCAGCGTGTCCGGGTCATCACTTGTTAGCTGCAGTCTTATGCCTGCATCTTTTATCCGCTTCATATATGCCGTGAAGGCATCCAGCTCTCCTGTCGTCAGCTTTGCCAGCATGCCGCTACTCTCTTTGGCTACCTTTACCCGTATCAGGTTTGACAGTTCAGTAGCTGCAGCATATTTCACAATTCGTATTGCAGGGTCTTCAGTAATCACAGCATATACGTCGCTTCCGTCAGGGAGTAGTTGGCCGTTCTGAAACTTTTTCGCCATGCTGGTATACCATTGCAATGTATGTGGTTTTGATGCCGCTAGCAGCGCAGCCACCTCTGCTTTATGATAGTCAAATAATTGTTCCAGACTCCAGATACAAACAGCAGTGATATAAGTCCATAAGCGCCAGATTGCTACTTTACTGGTACTCCAGGAGTGAGCCGACAGTACAGGCTCTGCATCTTTTGCTGCAATGATTTGTTGTTGAATTTCAGTGATAGTTCTCGCCATTTTATTAGTTATTTTATCCGTATTACCATACTTGATGCAGATGAAGGAAATGCATGGTTGGGAGTAACAAGTGTAAAGTAGTAAGTCGTAATTACGCCTAGAGTATACGTTCCCGGGCCTAGTTCCAGTATTGTTTTGTTTGCATTTGTAGGGTCATCGGGGTCGGGCTTGCCTCTTAGTGCATCATACAGCCATCTCATTCTGCATGTCGCAAAATCACCAAGTACTATTGCAGGATGTGTACGTGTCAGTCGTAATCTTATTGACGATACCCCGGATGAAACAACTTCTACAGAAATATCCCCCTGTAGCTTCTCAATAACACCCTGTGTTACATTGTCAAGAATATTTAATGGTGCACAGAAGGCTTCATTTCCGGCTGTGTCTTTTACTGTTATACTCCTGTTCACTTGCGACAGGTCACTGTATACTATCATATAGCCCAGCCCTACAGTCCATGGCAGTATATAGGGTATAGACAACGAAGGTAGAGGCATAGCAGACGCTGGTGTAGCCCACTCGCTTTCGTGTTCTGCTATATGTCGTTCTTCCGATATGTAGTAGAGTCTGTTATCTCCTGCATATGTAGAGGCAAGAGGGTAGGTATGTATAAAGCTGCTGTCAGCCACCATGTCAAATGAATAATAGCCCATAGTATGTGGATTCCCGCTCACGTTTGGTGCTATGCTCCACCTTGGCTTGAGAATTGTTTCCATTTCCAATGCACCACGGGCCAGCGTACCTATTTCAATATTATTTCGTTGCAGATATGCTACCTCCTCAGGCTCAGTCTGGTCCGAATCCGGCATGTTTAGCACATCACCGGTGTCGGGAATATGGCTTATGGGCACATCATTCTCAAAAGCAGCAGCCATTCCGGCTTCCAGCGTCCCATACTCACTCAGCGTCATGTCCGCCAGGCTTTGGTTGGGTTTTGCAGTCATGGGTTTATTCATTGCTAGTCGTTTTATTGTTCATATCCTGCATCTGTTTTAATGATGCCATCGCTTTCAATGTTTACTCGCTTCACATTCATACCATCCCTGCTGAACTCTACATGTATTTCTCTCATCAGTCTGTAGTGTTGCTCGTCATCTACAAAGCGGAAAGCGCCTACACATATCGTAGGGTTTTCTTTAAAGTCACCCTTCGTGTTTAGCAGCAGTTGTCTTTGATGCTCATCTGTGCTCTCAGCAATCATGAAATCATCATTTGCTATCTGGAGGTCTCCGTTGTCATCCAGTCTTATGTCCATCATTTCCTGTGCCATACTCATTTGTTTTAGCTGCTCAGAAGGTTAGTGATACGCGCATTGATTGCCTCAAATGCAGATACATTTAACGGCACCCCACTCGTGCCCGATGGTGTTGCTACAGTTATCAGCTTTATTGCGGCTATCAGGTCGCCAAGTAGAGATGCAAGATTTTCTGTAGCAGTACTCACCTTTATGGTGCTGCCGGTTTCCAGTACTGTACTTCCTTTCGATATGCGGCATATATCCGCACTTATTTCACAGATCACATTGCCCAGCTCTATACGTGCTTCTTCCAGTTCGCCATATTTCAGCACGGTCCATACTCCGGCACCATCCACACACCCTATTACTACATCACTGCCCCCTTTAGGCACAAGCACTATACCTGTATCTTCATTGCATATGCCACTTAACAGCACATGCTGTATGGCCTCTGTTTTTCCGGCAGGTATTACAGATACGGTACGCTCAGTGTCATCATACGATCCTGCTACCACGATCCCGCTTTTTATGCTTTCTTCTGCGTGTGCAAGCATCCTTAGTCCTGTTCTTATCAATGCTAGGTTCTTTGACATATCGGTGTTCTTATTCGTTAATAGGCCCCAGTTCCACATTCCTGCGCGCGCCATGCTGACCAAAGCTTACCTCTGTGCTCATTATCCGGTATGTTCCATTCATTTCTGGATATCGGTTGTTTACGTATCGGGCAGTATCTCCAGGCTGCGCATAAGGCTGTAGAAATGTATTTATGCTTCCTTCAAAACCTTCATAAGCCGCTTTTGCTACTTTTTCTGCAGCTAATTGTTTTAATGAAGACGCGGTAGGCACATGTGTAAGGGGTATTGTTATTTCACTCCCTCCTTTTACGCTGGTTGCATATCCCATGTCCCGTGCCTCTCCTTTTCTTCGTTGGCCCAGATATGTAACCTTTGCCAGTCTGCCATCAGTACTATGCGGTCTCAGCGTATTGTTGTCTGGTATATTGTATCCGTTTCGGTATTGCACCTGGTTGTCACTGCTTCCCGGTTGTGAGTACATCAGTCCACACCAAAGCGTATCAGGAGCTGTAAAAAAGCATGTAAGATTATTGTCAGTAGCATTCTGTATCAATGTCATAATGTCAAAACCACTCATACCCTCAGTAGGCAGGTTTTCAAAAGTTATATCAGTATCACATGTTACCGCTATCGTATGTCCACCCTCCAGCCCCGATACCGCAGCATTAAGAGCCTGCAGCAACGTTACCTTGCCCGTTGGCAATGATGGCTTGTTACGTCTTAGCAGCCAGCTATATCCTTCACATATTATCTCCAGCGGCAGGCTCAGGCGTTTCTCTTTTACAAATCCTCTGAACTCTGTTTTCAATACACCGTTATATCCCAGCTTTATCATTACTGTATCACCTTCATTTATCTTTGTTGCCGTTACTACACGCTCTGCACCAGACCTGCCGGGTTTTGATACAGCTGCATATGCTGGTATTTTTAGTACTGCAGTATCTGTCAGGTCATGAACACTGCGCTTTATGTGCACATCATGTACGCCGGTAAACCGGAATGTGCCAATACTTATTTCACTACACAATACCATCATATCGATACAAGGTTAAAGGGGGCTGCACTCACCATTTTCATTTCATAAGGCCTCACATTTTTAATGCCGCTTACTTCAGGGAATCTTAGCTCTGTTATTACTACCTGGTCGCTGCCTTTCCTGTCTGGCCTTATCAGGAAAATGTCAGTAAGGGAACATCGTATAGATAATGGCTCATTCAGCTCGTAAATCGTCCTTAGCATCTCCATGTCATCTGCAGGAAACTCACCGTCATCAGATATCACAAAACCCTTTACAGAGATAACATAGTCGCTTGTAGAAACCAGCTCTTTTACTGTACCACTTCTTTCACTCATAGCAGTTTCCACAATTGTCTTTTTACTCTCTATGGAAATTACCGGATGCGGCAGATACCACCCCTTTTCCGATTCAGCAGTGCCGGAAAACGCTCTGCTATCCTGCTGTCTGGGGTCCGCAATGAACACCGGCAGGTGATATTGTATGCCCAGGGTTCCAGTCCGGTAATCAGGTGCCGTTCGTCCACTTCTCGGATTAGGTACAGCATCAAAGTCCGGCTCAAAATCCTTTGTCTTGTATCCATACCTTTTCTGGTATAGTTCAGGTAAACTAAGTACTATTTCTGCCATGATCTGTTAAATTACGTTTGCACTGTAAAGCACTTCAAGCAATACTTTCTCCACCATTGCCCGCACATCTCTCATTGCTTTATCTGCTGTTTGTGTATGTACTGAAAAACTGCCTATCATTGGTCCGTGAAGGTGTAGGGTCACCCCCCCTCCTCTTGCCGCTTGTCCCCTGTTATTCGGTTGTTGTTTTGCAGCTGGGTAGTATAGTTCCTTTATGTCCCCTTTGCCGTTATTTGCAGGTACAAGCAGGCTGGGTAGCATCAGGTATGCGGTTTGCAATACTTCCTGAGACGTATTTGTTTTATGAATTCCATCATAGTGTTTCGCCTCTGCCAGCTCCTTCGTGTATTGGAGTTTGAATTCGTCTTTGCCTCCTCTTATACCGGCCAGATATAGTCTCGTTTGCACGTCTGCATTCCTTTGTGCAAATGTTGTAGGCTGTTTTATCAACTCTTTTTCTGCTACCTGCTTCAATGGGGAAAATGGCATCTGCACGTCTGTTGCATCTGTTGCGGGTCTCGGTGGTTCAAACTGGAGCGTCATCGCTCCCACTCCTTGCTCTTGGGTTATCTGGTGGTAGGTGTCAAAGCGCTTTTTCTCTCCGGTATACGGTTTAGATACGCGCACCTTTGTTTCTGTAGCAAGCTTGGTTAGCTCATTAGAGAACTGTTCTCCCTCCCACTCCGGCATTCTGAAGTCATCTGCAGGCATAGGTCCTCTCATTGCCTCTTCCCGCTGTTTTCTTTTTCGCTCGTCTATATCATCGCCCATCATAGCGCCCAGTATCATACTGCCTCCAGCCAGCAGTAGCCCGTAGGGTCCTGCAAGTATCTCTGCTATGCCAGCCACACCCGATGCCATTTCTCCCATTGCCAGCAGGCCTTCTGCCAGCCCGGTTGCTCCTTCGGCAAACTGCCATATCCTGCTTGCAGCCGATACGGTTTTTAATGCCCCGTTAGCAGCCGATACTGCTGGCTTTATTTTGCTTAGTGCCGGGTTTACTTTTGCCACCTCTTCCAGTAAGCTCCCGGTGCTGCTGGCTACACTCAGCACCTGCTCTGCTACACTTGCATCATCATTGGCAGTCTCATTATTTGTGTATACCATTTTGCGGGTTCGTTCTGGTAGCACTATTGGAATTTCCTGCATTGTCTGCACCATCATATTCCCCATTGGAAGTTCACTTACTGCAGTTTGTTTCTCCCTGTTGCTGGTGTTCCCCTCAGGTAAGTTCATCGGTAGTAGCATTAATCGTTCCGCATTCAGGGTCATTTCCAGCAGCGTGTGGTTCAGCATCAGCATTGCTTCTATCATCTGTGCATACAGGTCACAGCAATCTTTGTTGCCTGTCTTTTCTATCGGTATCTGCTTTTCCTGTTCCATATTGCTGCATTCTATTGTTCTTAGTGGTGCTTATCTGCCGTCTCCTGCTTCTGTGTGTTCGTCCAGTATATACCTCAGATGGGCCAGTTTCTGTGCAAATGCTGCATCACTCATTTCGTGGTGGTTTACTCCTGGCAGGTGGTATTCAATGAGGGTTTCCATATATCCCAGGGCATCGTGTGCTGGCCCTCCGCGCGATGCCGTTATAAGTTTACCAGTTGTGCCTTTTTGCCATCCAGCTTCACTTTTATTTCCTGGCACACACCTATGAATATCTGGTCGTCACTCAGTATCTCTTCACTGCCGCCTATAAAGGTCAGCCGTCCCAGTTCTTCATAAATGTCCAGTGGTTTCTCCCTGTCTGCTCTGCTCATAGCGCAGTTCAGCTCTGCTCTTCCGGGATTCTTAAAGTAGGCTACATGCCCTTCTGACTCTATTGCGTAAATGCCATACTTATGCTTCTTTTTCCATTCGGCTATCTGCTCTTCAGTAGCCTGTCCCTGTAGTCTGTTCATAATTAGTTTGTTGTTTTGTTTACTCACTCACCAGCCGCATAAATACTATTGGCAGTGTTATGTCCATACTGGTGGCGCCCTGCTCCCAGCCCTTTTCAAAGTCTTTCACCTCTACACCTACCAGCACATCTGTTTGCAGTATCCTTGCTCCTTTTGGCTTGTAGGTTATCACTATGTCAAATTGCAGATCAAGGATGTCATCTCCACCTGCAGCCAGCGAGGCCCTGTTCATATCATCCAGTGCCCCTTTCAGCACTTTTATCTGGCCTTCATAGGTTCTATTGCCCGACTGTATGCTTATTGGTTCATCACCGGCTGCGTGCAGCAGCTTTTTTTCTTTTGAGGCTTTATACTTCAGGCCTCTTATTTTGGTCAGGGTGGCTCCGGCCACCATCACTGTCATGTCCGACCATTCACAGTCTTTGCTGTCAAAAAACGGTATTGTTGGCATATTGCTTATTGGGTTTTATGCGTCATGAAATGTTATTATGCTGCCAGTGCCGGATTGCTGAATCCCAGCTGTATGTATATGTTCGTTGCATACCCCACAGGCACTATACTCAGCACTACATGAAGCTGATTGGTGCTTAGTATGTTTTGCTCCGGGTCTATGTAGCAGCTGATGCTGCTTATTTCTTTATTGGCAGTCATGTCACTGTTTACAAGGTTCACTATCTGTTGGCTCAGCCATTTGCAGAAACCCGCATCCAGTGTGCCGTCAGCATTCACCGGCACCTCATCATCTACTACCTGTACAAATGTTTTATAGGCCAGTATATGTGCTTTGTCTATTACCCTGCCCCTTGCCAGCATAGAGTAGTCATCCGTAGTCGCAGTACACATTGCATCACCCGAAAAGAAGTACCCGCTTGTGTTGGCATACGTAATAAAGGTGATGAATCCGCGCTCGGCAATTATTGGTAAAGCGCCCGGCACTGTTTCTATTTTTGTGATACCCACATACGCAGCCTGGTTGGTTAGCGGTCCTGTTCTTACTCTGCTTATTTTTCGCTGTACAGGTACCGATGCTACTACTCCCAGCATCAGCCCTATGCAGGCCGCTCTTCCGGCCTGTGTGTCGCCTAGTAGTATTGCCGTCCTGTTGTTGGTTGTGCCATCCGTCATGTCGCGCAGGTTGCCGGGTACGCCGCTGTAGCTGCTGCCGCCTATTACTGCTCTGAATGGCTTGTGTGCAGCAAAGTATGTTGCAGCCATCACCGCCATCCGTCCGGCTGCAGTATATACATCCTCATTCAGTCCGTCGGTAATGGTTATAGCCACACCAGCCTCAGCCTCTACTTCTGTGTCGTCAGCCAGTAGTCCCAGTACCTTAATGCGTCCGTCTGCATAGTCCAGTAGTTTCCGTGCGCCGCTGGCATTATCCGGGTCTGCTATGTCTGCTATAGTCATCGTTGGGGGTACCAGCATTATGTATAGTTGCGACCCCGTACCAGCCTGGTTATAATATTCTTTTATCTGCCGTGTGGCAAATGCATTGCCCGACGCCGTTATGCCTGCGGTCTGTGCATCTGCTGTACTCGTTATTAGTATTGGGGTTCCGGCAGTATAGCTTCCTTCCGTTATGCCAGTCAGCACCATGCCGGTTATTCCGTCCCCTGTTTGTAGCGTGCCGCCTAGCTGGCCATTGGCCAGAGTTATGTTTACACTTCCCATGCTTGTTTATGTTTGTTGTTTTTGTATCGGTTACTTTCTTGCAGCTTGTTTTATCACGTCAGCATATTAGCCGCATGCCTGCTCTCATATTTCAGACTGCATCTTAGCTGTATCTGATGATGCCTCTTACTGCAGCTTCACTCATTTTGCGTGTTCGTCTTACTACTGCATACCCTTCTCTGCTGCCATTTGCATTACTGTTGCTCTCTATCGTTTGCAGCAGCCACGGGTCGTTTATGTTTCCGGTAGGTGTTGCAGATTCTATTATTGCAGTATGTCCTTTGCCTCTGCCGTACAGCAGTATTAGTTGGTCTCCGGGTAGTGGCACGGTCTCATTGCTTATCATGTCCGTCTTTTCCATTCGTACAGCTGTAGCATTTTTTGCTTTCCCCGTTCTGCTCCAGCAGTCATACACACCGGCGGTACGTATCATAGGCTGTTCTTCGTGTAGTTCTTTTGCGGCAGTTTCATAGCACCAGTACACAAATGCCTGACACCATGCATAGCCGGCCCCCAGCCCCACAGCATGCAGATACTCATTTACCATCGGCCCCTTATTACTGCCTCTCGGTTGCTCCTCCTGTCCCACTTGGGCCTGTGCCGCTCGCACGGCGCCTGCTGCTATTGCGCTGGGTTCCCGGCTATAATTATTCATGGTTGTCAGTTTTTATTGTTGTTGTTTATTCAGCACATACTTTGCCTGTACATACAGGTCATACAGGTTTTGTTTCAGTCGGCGGCCGTCCATACTGTAGGTCATCAGGCTTGCCAGCTTCTGTAGCAGTGCATCTTTTTTATCTTCAGGCAGTTGCTTCAGTTGTTCCACCATACATTGCAGCTTGCTGCTCACGTCTTCGCAGGTGGCACAGTTATCCCTCGCCTGCAGTGCTGTTATTGCATAATCCAGCGCCGTTATCAGGCGTTTGCGTAGCAGGTCATCAGCTTCACCCGGTATTACCGCAGTTAGTATGTCCGTCACCGGCGATTCCAGTATACGCTTTATCACAGTGGTCACTTTCAGGGCTGCCTCTGCATTGCTGTCTATATATTCATCCCATTGTTGCAGCACGCTTTTTATGCGGCTTCTCATTTTGTTGCAGAACATTGTTTTTCAGGTTTATTGGGTTATTCACTTCGGTATTGTTCCAGTTGTCGCAGTCTGTCAGCATGTTCATCCAGTTGTCGTAGTATTAGCCGGTCCTGGTCTTTCAGCGCCTGTATCTGTTGACCCTGTATCGTTGTGGCATGGGTTAGTTGTTTCAGTTCTATCACTATGTCATCCAGTCGCTTTATTACTTGGTCGGTTATCATTTTCACTACAAATCCCAGTATCGTTGCCATCAGGCCTGCAATACTTACCAGTATCCACACCTTTATCTCACTTTCCATCTGTTCACATTTATAGGGTTTATGGGGCTGGTCATTATGCTGCCGCCTGCACTATGGCTACTATGCCTTTTGCATCACTTCTACGTATGCGGCCTCCCATGCGCACACCGGCACTGTACACATCTCCGTAATAGGTGGGGTCTCCTGTGCGTTCATAAAAGTTTATCTGTCCCACAGCACGCTCCACAGCACTTATCTGCCAGCACAGCACTGCGTCATTATCTGTCACTGCTGTTGGTGCGCTGTATGCATTAACTGTTGGTGCAATGTCTTCTACATAGGTCACTACACTGCCGCGCATCATTATGTTGAAGCCGAATAGTCTGCCCAGCACACCATCTTTTACATCATATGCAGCACTGAAGTCTCTGTACTGCGTGGCCGACATGTCATCTGTCAGTTGCTGAAACATATCTGCACTTATCAGCGCATATCTTCCTTCCATAGGCACATTCTGTTTGTTCAGTTGTAGCTGTGCATATTTCAGGTCGCTCACTGTCAGCTTCTTCCTGTTGCCGGTTGTGCCCTGGAGGTGGGTAGCCACATCAGCTCCCGTTGTTCTTATGATGGTGCCGGTAGCTCCGCTCGGGCTCCATGTTACCAGCATGTTGTCTGCTATGGTCTCCCGTAGCGACGATTCATATTCTGCCAGCACACTCTCCCGCTTGTTGTAGCTCAGTTCATAGCTCTCTGCATTGGGTATCAGTATCGGGTCTGTTGTGTACTCATCCAGCGTATAGGTTATATCACTGTCTGTTCGCTGCACTACAGTTGCGGGTATAGATGTGCGGTTCTTAACCACCGTTGCAGTTACACCTGCTTGTGGTATATGCACCACTTTCCCTTGTAGCACATGCTGTCCCACATCTGTCGATGCCAGCAGAAACTCATTGTTCTTGAATAGATTTCCCTCTATATGGTCCTGCCATATCTCTTTCTGAATAGCCATATTCTGTTATTTGGTTTGGTGATAGTGTATTGCTCATTTCCGGGCATAACCATTTTTAGCGGCAGCATGCCCCTTCGCACAGGTGTGCGTCATTAATCTCTGGTATAGATCAGGTTACTTCTGTTGTGCCGGCACAGCAAATTTTTTGTTGAAGAGTTCCCGGTAGCGCTCAGGTTCGCTGGCACGCAGTGCTTTCAGCTTGTTGCCTGTAGGGTCGTTTTTTTCATAGTCATCCCATGTCCACTGTGCCTCCGGTCCTTCTTTACTACCGCTGCTCAGTCGCTCTGCTATGGTTCGGTAGGCGGGCATGGCAGCTATCAGTGTACGTAGTCCTTCTGCATTGTCAGCATAGTCATGTGCCAGTCGGTCTCGTAACTGCGTTGTTATTTTATGGTCTTCCAGCGCTCTGTCCAGCAGTGCATGCACGGTTGCTTTCTTGCCTGCATTTTGTAGTGCCGTCAGCTGCTCCTGTAGTGCCAGCTTTTCACTGGCTAGTTTGGTGGCGTCTGCTTCCAGCTGTGTGGCTCGCTGCATCAGCTCCTGTACGGCAGTTGTCAGTGTCTCATTGCTGCTGCCTTCTGGCAGGTGCAGTGCCGCACATAGCCCGGCATCTGGTATCCGCAGCATGCTGTGTCCTGCTTTCATACCGGCAAGGTTCAGCTCCTGCTCCTGTGCATCATATAGTTTGGTAAGCGCATTGCTGTTGCCGGGTATGTCCACCAGGCTGCACTCTTTGTTATACCACCGGGTTATAGTTGGGCCGGTCTGGCCGGGTAACATCATAGCTTCGTCTGTACTGTACTCCAGCACCACTATATGCCCTACCGATGCCGCATTCAGGAAACCGTTTTCCACTTCATCATATATCTGTTCTCCACGGGCATTGCACAGGTTTATTACCGGTGTACCTAGCAGCATGTCTCCTTCTATACGCAGGTCGTCCCATTTCAGGGCTATACCTTCTTCGCGTCGGTGCATATAATAGCCTATAGGATTCTTGCGAAATGATTCCAGTTCATATCCCGATGTCAGCAGTCTGAATCCATATTCATTCACCGAGCTGTCAGAGAGTACATATTCCCGGCCTGTCTTTTTGAGCTTTTCTGTCATGATAGGGTGTTTTCGTTGTTTTGCAGCACAAAGGTCATACGGCTTCAGCCCTCCTGCAAATCCTTCGTGCATTACACTACTTATACAGTAGTATCATATGCCCATACCTGCATATCATATTTTTTAAAACCGCTATAGTCGACTGTAAATTAGCCACTTATACATATCACTCTTAGCGTCTTTTATGATGTCAGAAACAGGCAGAACATATCCACAATTACCACCTTACTACATTCCTCTTCGTACCTTGCACTTATAAATCCTGCATGCCTATGTGCCATACCTCATTGTTCTATACCCATGTTGTCACACAACACGTCTCACCATGAACACATTGCAAAAAATGCGCGAGTAATTTTTGATAACTTTTTGAGAAGTTCTCAGACCGTGCTCGGTGTGTAATGCATTAATTGACAATTGTTTACAGGAAGTTGCCTCAGCGAAAAAATAAAACTGCTCACTGCGCACTTTTGCGTTTTTCATTACTCACCTGTGATTTATGTAAATGTTTCACTTGGAAGTGTAACAGCCATGGCTTATCACTGGGCTACCTTTGTATTACAGCATCGGCTCATAATATGCCGTCATTAGGACACACATTGTTTAACGCTTTTTAAAACCTGAAAACCATGAAACAGATAAAGTTCATTCCCGCTGTTTTGCTGCTGCTTTCTGCGGTAGCGTTTACATCATGTCGTAAAAACTATAATTGTACCTGTACTACTGTTATTGGCTCTGTATCCACCAGTCAGGTACACAGTATTGATAAGGCTGGCTATGTCGATGCCCGCCGCGAATGTGCTTCTTATGAAGAGGAGGGAAATGCCAGCCTTCCGGGCACTACTACCTGTAGGCTGTAATGTATGACCTCGCCCGGTCGTAACTTAGCAATATGTCAGCTGAACTATCACCCGTGCGAAAAATCATCCATGTAGATATGGATGCGTTTTTTGCCAGCGTAGAGCAGCGCGACAATCCTGAATATCGGGACCGCCCCCTCGTAGTTGGGGGCTCCCCCGATGGTAGGGGTGGGGTAGTAGCAGCGGCTAGTTATGAAGCCCGTAAGTTTGGTATTCGCTCGGCCATGCCTTCTGCACGCGCCAGGCAGCTATGCCCCACAGTATTGTTTGTAAAGCCGCGTTTTGCAGTATATAAAGAGGTGTCAGGTCGCATTCGCGAAATTTTCCGTCGTTATACCGATCTCATAGAGCCACTTTCGCTCGACGAAGCATACCTCGATGTCTCTGTCGACAAACAGGGTATCGGTTCTGCTATTGCCATAGCGCAGCAGATACGGGAAGCTATCCGGTCAGAGTTGCAGCTTACGGCATCCGCCGGTGTTTCTGTCAATAAGTTTGTAGCTAAGGTAGCATCCGATATGAATAAGCCGGATGGACTTACGTTCATTGCGCCACATCAGGTGCCGCAGTTTATGGAGCAGTTACCGGTTGAGAAGTTTTTTGGAGTAGGTAAGGTTACTGCTGCCCGTATGAAAGAGATGGGACTGCACACAGGTGCACATCTCAAGGCGTTGAGTGAAGATGAGCTCGTATTGCGTTTTGGTAAATCCGGTCGCTTCTTTTACAATATCGTCCGGGGTATAGATAATCGTCCTGTACAGCCCAATCGTATCAGTAAGTCCGTAGGTGCAGAAGATACTTTCGCGCACGACCTTACCGATGTGGAGGAGATGAACACGGAACTTAGTAAAATAGCGGCCATCGTTGCAGAACGTTTACAGCGCTATTCATTACAGGGTCGCACCATTACACTCAAGATAAAGTACAGCGACTTCCGCCAGATCACCCGTCGCCACACTAACGATGATGCTACTGCCGATGCACATACAATAGCTGATGCCGCACGTGCCCTGCTATCCACTACCGATTTACGTGCTGTACGTATCCGGTTGCTGGGTATCACAGTCTCCGGGTTTTATGAGCGGGAGCATAAGGCGGTAAAAGAAGATATACAGCTACGCCTTTTCTGATGCAGGGGTTATTTATTGTTGTTCAGCCAGCTGCTTCACAGCCATATTCATCTTTACGAAGTTCTCACGGGTAGCAGCACCTATCTGTTTCAGCAACATACCGCTCAGTATCCCCGAGAAGTTTTCCCCCTGACTCAGTTTTACCTGCCGGTCATTGATTGCTTCTATTTCAAAGTAGTGGTGTCCGTCAAAGAGTCCCGGTATTATAAGGCTGCCTTTCCAGTCAAAATAGCGCTCTGGTTCCACCCGCAGCACTTTGGGTGAGAATACATATTTCTTCCCGTTGTTTATCATGGTATTCCGCAGGCGTCCACCGGTCTTCAGCGTGCCGGATATTTCTGTGATGAAAGGATTCCACGCTGCATATTGGTCAAAGGCTGTCAGTATGTTCCATACAGTTGCAGCAGTAGCATTGATTACTATTTCGGTCCTTATCTTTTGCATGGCGTTGTCTTTATTTTGATGAGTCAAAGGTAGTAGCACATGCAGGTCCCGGCCATTAACAATTGTAAAGAAATGGCAGCCACACATCAGCCTTGCATACGCTTCCGTATGCGGCTCATAGACACAGGCGTCATCCCCAGAAAGGAGGCTATTATGTGGTGTGGCACACGTAGCAGCAGGTCTCCGTGTTGCTCTTCAAATTTTCGGTACCGCTCTTCCGGGCTGTCCAGTATAAAAGAGGAGAGTATCATCTGAGCGTTTATAAATCGTTGCTCTGCTACCTTACGGGTCAGTATATGCATTGAGGGCATGTCTTCGTAGAGCTTTTCCATTGCACTGTGGTTTATTACCAGCAGGTCACAGTCTTCTAGGGTCTCCAGCGTTTGTATGCTTGGAGCCTGTCTCAGAAAGCTGTCATAGCTCGCGGCAAAAAGGTGTTCTCTGAAAATGTAACCTGTTATCTCTGCCCCGTCTTTGGTATAGTACAGCCGCACCAGGCCCTTGTTAATGAAAAAGAGTTCGCGTGCTATCTTGCCTTCCTCCGCCAGCTTGAACTTGCGGGGCACCTGCCGCACAGTAAATACACTCTCCAACAGCGCTTTCTCTCCTGGCGTTAGTTTTATGATTTGTTCGGTATAGCGGTACAGTTTATCAAACATGTGTTGCAGAGTATGCCACCATAAAGGTAATAGCATTACACACATCGGGCATACCTGCATTACTAAGGGAGGCTCATATCATCATTGCCCGTTTTGCAGCAGTCTGTGGCGTAGCTGCTCCTTTTCTGCCTTTGTTACCGCGGTAAGATTGCTGATGAGCCAGCCGGAATTTGTATGATTCCTTTTGGCCCTGCTTACGGTAAATGCCCACCCATCTATACCGTAATAGTGAAATACCATATTGCCCGCATGAAGAAAGTGGGTACGCCCGCTGTTTATCAGAGTTATCAGTCTTTGTACCTGTGCGTTATCAAGAGCCTGAGGAGTAAATAGCCCGGGTGCATACATCTCTGGTGATAGCAGGCTGCGTAGCGTAGCAAATCCTGACCCATGGGCTGTCGTCGGTATGAAGTTGTCTCTGGCCCTTGTATCCTGTTGTTTGCCTGCACGTAGTTGCACTGTGTCCGTTGCTGCACTCTGCCCCACTCCGGCTATCATCCAGCAGTGCGCATCTTGTACCGCCCTCATCTGCAGCACTATGGGTAGCTTATACTTTACACGGTTTGTCTCAAAAGTACACATGATAGATACATAAAAGCTGCTGTCAGTAAGTGATACAAAAGCCGGATGTTCTTTGTTCAGCACATCGGCAATAAACCTGCCGGTGTCTGCACCCCACTGCTGTTGCCCGTCAAACAGGGAGCGTATCAGCCGGTGCCGGGTAATGAAAGAATCCGTACCTACCAGTCGTTTACTTTGTCGGCGCAGGTATGAGTCCGCCTCATCATTAAAGCGCTCCGCAAATTCGTCTATCAGTTTTACCTCATACAAAAACAGGCTTTGCTCAGTCCGCTCTATATCAGGTAGTGTACTAACCACCTGTGCCTGTGCCGCATACACGGCACAGGCACAAACCATTATCACAATACCAATAACTTTAAGCATGCATCATATCTCTATTATTGTTCCTCCACACCTATATTACCCAGAAACACCTCTACAAAACCCTTCTTCATATTACCACTACCGGTCTCCTTTATCTTCACGGTCACCTCCACATGCTTCTGCGTCACATCGCGGTACGTATAGTTAGTTTCTCCGTTCTTCACACCGGTAAACTCCTGTTCAAAGGCTACCAGACCCATATAGTTGCCGTTCGGCTGTTTGGTAAAGTTACTTACATACTGTGCATTGTGCCATGTTATACGCACCTTGTCATATTTCAGGCGGTTCAGCCTTTTCAGGTAAGTGCGCACAGGCACTGTTTCCGGCTCTGCCTGGCTTCTGCGGGTTACACTCACTGTGGCATACTCATTGTTGTTAAAGAGCTTCATTGCCTCATCCACCAGCTTCATGTCTGTCTCTTTCTTTTCAGCCAGTGCTTTTATATACTTTGTGAGTGTCTCCGTTTTCTGCTCTACCCGCTCATTCAGCTCATTCTTGCTCAGCTTTATGTTGTCAGGGAAGTTAAACATTTCACCCGCTCTCTTTTGTTGGGTGTGTTTGTCAGCCTTTACGGTTTCGTTTTGCTGTGCCATTGTAAAGAATGGCATTGCTGACATTGCCAGAAGGATTGCTGTCTTTTTCATTTTCTTTGGGTGGTTATATTATTGCAAAAGTACCGTACCGCTATACCATGCTTTATGACGCCGCTCAAGCCCATGCATGATATTTGTCAGTATCTGTCCGCTTGGGTAGTTACATGCTTTCTTAGCATTTCCAGCGCTACATTCCAGTAAAATGCCAGATGTTTATAAATGCCCTCATTGGCACATTGTGTTATGTTTATGGTCAGTTGGGTCGCACTTTTTTGCGGCACCAGACGGAAGGATATGATTGCATGATTTTCAGGTACATCATCCAGGCGGGATAGGGAGCTCAGGTGAGTATATATAAGTAGTTGCTCCGGCTCACAGGCCAGTATAGTGCCCGTATTTACAAAGCGGATCTTGTACCATGGCCCCGATATGCTGATGGCACTACCCGGCTTCCAGTCCGTTATTATTTCCAGCGGCGTTTCGCTCATCCACAGCTGCATGTGTTCAGGTATGGTCAGTGCATCCCATACAGCTCTTGGTGCCGCGTCAATTAGCAACGTTTTAGAAAAATCTGATTCTGGTACCATTTCATTTTACTGCTTACCAAAGATAGAAACAGGTACACAAACTATAAATCACATAACAGCCACACCTGGCATGGTTTTTGACAACTTCTCAGAAACCCTAATACCCTTACACATGAAAAACACCTCTTTTGCTATCCTGCTTTTTTTCTTTGGCATATTCCTCTCTCATAACATTGCTGCGCAGTCTGTTGCATCGCTTTATGTTGTTCATTCTTATGATGTCTGTGGAACATACTTTGCACAGATAAAAACTACAGCAGCAGTGACAACACATTCGGTAACCTGTTACTGGGGAGATGGCTCTTCCGATATGATGGCGATTGACACAGCAATGATTTATCCGCCGGACACCGGGTTTGTCACATTTTTTCATCCATATGCCAGCCCAGGCACCTACACTATCAAAGCAGTACTATCCGGTCCTGGTGGTCCCATGGATTCTGTTACTCAGAGTCAGGATGTACAACATTGTACCTTAATGACGATTGATGCAAGGGTAGATACGAATGGAAATTGTATTTCAGATACGACTGATCCCTTCGTCCGTAACAGTGGTGCTATATTGGCTATTGACTCCGCCGGTGTACCTGTTGATACAATAGGAATGGGCACACTGGGCTACTATCGCGCTGCAGGTCCTCCAGGTACTGTTTACAGAGCGCAGGTCATAGCGCTCCCAGGCTCTTTGTCTTTTGCATGTGGTAGTAGTGGTATTATTTATGATACGGTTCCAGGCACGTATTATACAGCGCTCCCTCGCAGACATTTACTATATGAATGTGCCTCATCTTCTCCTGGTTTCGACTTATCGCTTTCAGCCACCCTTAAAGCCCGCTCTTCACCATTTGCACAGATTCACAGGGCGGATTTGTTGGTCAGAAATACAGCATGTGCAGGAACACATGCGTCGGTCAGGTTCGATTTTAGTCCTAAATATGCTTTTGATTCGATTTCGTCCACTTATCCTTATACATACACCGTTTCCGGGCATAGTGTTACCATTGATTTAGATACTGTATATTCTTATAACAATATCTGGCTTTCTGTTCATCTTACTCCTACTGTGACATTAGTGCCGGGTGACACTGTAAACTCAACATTTACAGTCCTGCCTGTTACAGGTGATGTTGTTCCCGGCAATAATATTGTAACCCGTTGCGACACAGTAAGACTCAGCTGGGACCCTAATGCTAAGTCTGTATTTCCTACAGGTCCCATCACTGCCGGGCAGGATTTAGAGTACATGCTGGAGTTCGAGAACACTGGTAACGATACGGCCTATAATATTCATATCCTGGATACGCTTTCTGATTTACTGGACCCTGCAACATTCATCGGTGGCACCAGTACACACAATGTGGCATTTTACCCCTACTCATCTGGTGGGTATAACATAGTTAAGTTCGACTTCCCCAATATAAGGCTTGCAGATAGTAGCAATCCCCGTTATAACAAAGGGATGGTTACTTTTCATGTAAAGGCAAGAGGAGATCTGCCTCCGGGCACCTATGTCTGTAACAGGGCCGGAATCTACTTTGATGTAAATGAGGTAGTAATGACAAATAGCGCATGTAGTTACATTCCCTTACCGGAAAATGTATCTGGAATAGCAAAGGACGGCTTTAAAATATACCCCAATCCTACGTCAGATAACCTTACTATTATAAGCCATGTCAGTGGCAGCTCTCAGGCAGTAGTGTATGATATGCCGGGTCGGAAAGTTTTATCAATGCCACTCAATAAGGGAACCAATGTGATGGATGTGAAAACTTTGCCTCCGGGAGTATATATCCTTGTTACAAATAATAATGGTGGGCGAACATCATTTATATTCCGTAAAGAGTAGTAAGGTCATAACAGGTGTCATAATCTGTATAGGCACCGATTCAGGTATCCAGCTTTCTTGAGGCATATTCATAGCCATAGTCATATAGCTTGCGTGCACTGCTTCTGTCAAACATGCTGACCCGGATAAGCTCAGGAGGGTCAAAGAACAGATGACATCTGTGTGCTTTCATATACACCACACTGCTCATCAGCAGATGAAATGAACGCGATAATATCTGTGCTCTGCCCGGCATACGCTTGTGCAGTTTTCCTGCAGAGTTTACATGACTGCCTATCAGCAGGTCGCATGAGTTTTCTATCGGCTCTATTGGCAGGTTGTTCAGTATGCCGCCATCCATATAGTGAGCGCCATCTATGTTCATCGGTGGAAATATCAGTGGCAGGCTGGCCGATGCCATCAGTGCCGTATGCAGTTGCCCCGAGTTAAAGTAATGCGTAGTCCCGTTACTAAAGTCAGTAGCAGCTACATGCAGTGGCTTTAACAGTGCCTCAAAACGGTTATCGGGCAGGTAGCGCTCAAACAGCTGCATAAAGATATCCGTGCTGAACCAGCCTCCACCTCTGAAGTTGATAAGTGCGAAGAAGTTGGTTTCCCCGGCTATCTCCAGCATTTCTTGCGGGGTGTATCCCGCAGCATAGAATGCGCCCACTATTGCTCCGGCACTTGTACCTGATATCATAGCCGGTGTTAGTCCGTGTTCTTCCAGTGCCTGTATTACGCCCAGGTGTGCTATACCTCTCAGTCCTCCGCCCGAAAGGCACAGTCCTGTCTTGTTGCTGTGAAGAGATGTATTGCCTGCTGGCATTGTGCTTTGTATTCATGCCGCAGCCCTGTGGGGCAGCCGCTTTGTGTCAATGGCTAAATTATTCTGTTTTTACGATGCAACAAGTTAAATCTGAATGATGATAGTATCGGTTCCATTACTTTTGTCACATACAATGTCTTACTTATTTACATCCTCCCGCCTGGGCTTCCGGCAGTGGCAGCATTCAGATATTGTACCTATGGCAGCACTCAATGCCGATGCAGAGGTGATGAAATATTTCCCCTCTCTGCAGTCATTGGAGCAGACCTCCGCTTTTATAGAACGCATGCAGCAGGAGTATGCAGAGCGGGGCTACTGTTATTATGCGGTAGATACTCTGCACAACCATGATTTTATTGGCTTCATTGGTCTGTCATGGAAAACATTTCAGGTGCACTTTACCCCATGTGTGGATATCGGCTGGCGGCTCGCGCACAGTGCATGGGGGCAGGGCTATGCTACAGAGGGCGCTATGGCCTGTTTGTCGCATGCATCGGTGCTGGGTATTCATCAGGTTGTTGCTATGGCGCCTGCAGTTAATGAGCCGTCTGTAGCTGTTATGCGCAAGGCCGGTATGCAGTACAGGGAGCGGTTCATACATCCCCTGTTGCTCAGTGATGAGCGGCTGCGGGAGTGTGTGCTGTATGAGTGGAATGCATAAAAGCGCCATAAGGCGCCTCTATGCATTGTGTATAAGAGTATGCGGGACTGTGCCCTCCCGGCTTAGTTTCTTGTCATGGTAAAGCTGCGCAGGCTTGTTGAGATATCGCAGTCATGACCGCTTCCTTCTCCGGCCTCATGAAGGCCAAAGAATACTTCATTGATGTTAGGGTTTGTAGTGGATTTAGGTAACTGAAACATAAAGTGTCCGTCAGCAGCTTCTGCCCAGCTGCCGCTTGCGGTGCTGCCATTGTTAAATGCTATGTTTGCTGCGCCCGATGCTGCAAATGCTACTGTCATTACGCCGCCATTATTATAGTTGACGGTCCATGTTGTGTTGGCTAATGTGCTCATGGTATTGTGTGTTTTGTTGTTTATTACCTACTCTGTTTTGGGCTTTTCGGTTTCCGCCCTCATTGCCGATGTAGCTACTATCAACATCACAAAGGAACGACGGTACACACCCCGTTTTAAGAGCAGAAATACCCGATTTCAAAAACAGGTGTTTTTACCTGCTTCAGGAAGTATGAAGGAAAGAAGTTCGTTATGGTAAGCACATAACAGGCTCAGAACGATTGTGGGTCAAAGAATCCATTATTCACGGCAAAGAGTACCAGCCCTGCTGTATTGCGGCACCCTGCTTTTGCCAGCAGGTTGTTTCGGTGTCCGTCCACGGTTCGGGGGCTTATGTGCAGCCTGTCGGCTATCTCTACATTGGTCAGCTCCCGGCATATCAGCTGCAGCACCTCTGTCTCTCTTTCTGACAGTTCTACAGGTATATTGGAAAATGAGCGTACATCACTTCTTTTCGTCCTGTACCCGTTGCGCATAGCCAGCATTGTCCGCTCGTCAAAGTAGAAGCCCGATTTATGAGCAGTGCGTATAGCCTGCCGCACCTCCTCTATGTCGCAGTTTTTGATAAGGTAGCCTGCTACACCTGCCTCTATCATCTTTACTATGAAGCGCTCCTGGTTATGCACTGTCAGTATCAGCACTCTGATGTCGGGATACTGCTTCAGCAGTATATCTGTCAGTTCCAGCCCGTTCATTTCAGGCATGTTCAGGTCCACAAGTGCCACGTTTGGTAGTTCGGCTGCCTCCTGTAGTTGCTCCAGAAAGTCGCGCCCGTTATCCGCCACCATAGTCACATCTATATCGCCGCTCTCACGCAGCAGGGCCTGCATCCCGTCACGAAACAGGCGCTGGTCTTCCACTATAGCTACTCGTATATGCTCTGTCATGTTGTTTCTATTGCAGTTGCGGGTATATTTATTCGCAGTGCATAGCCACCACCCTGCGGCGACTCCACATGATACCGGGCGTCCAGCGTACTCAGTCTGCTCTCTATATTATACATGCCTATACCGGCTTTGTGGGTAGCATCTCCCAGCCCTTTCCCATTATCAGTATAGTGTAGCGAAAAGCTGTTTTCTTCCTCTGCAAGGGCTATCGTTATTGCCGATGCTCCAGCATGTTTCACCGTATTATTCACCAGCTCCTGCACCACCCGCAGCAGCGATAGTGCGTGGTCAAAGGATAACTTATCCAGTGCATGGCTGGTATCGTCAGTTACTGTTATCGTAAGTCCGGTAGCCTTGGCTGTAGCCGCGCAGTAGGCCTCCAGTGCCTCATGAAAGCCCCACAGCTCCAGCCCGGCTGGCGACAGCCGGTGCGATATATGCCGCACATCTTCCAGTACCCGGTCTATACCGGCCCGGGCATCGGCCACAGCAGTATTGCCCTCTGTGGGTGCCTTGGCCAGCCATAGCCGCACCGCAGCCAGTGAGCTGCCTACATGGTCGTGCAGCTCCCGGCTTATGCGCAGGCGTTCCTCCTCCTGCGATTGTATCACGGCATTCAGCAGCGTTTGTTTATGCTCCAGTGCCGCCTGCTGCATAGCTGCCTGCTGCCCTATAAACCTCCGCTGATACCGCACATAAAACAGTATAAGCGACAAGGCCAGCAGCAGCCCCCCCGATGTGCCGATAAGCACTATGTAGTAGAGGTTGTCTCCGGCCGTTTGTACTTCCATAATGCGATAGCTATTAGCATGTACATTGTTAGCAGTAATGTTGCATGTACTGTCCACATAATAAGGCCCAGTTTTTCATCCCTCCAGGTAAGATTATATATCGTAAACCAGATAAAGGAGCCGGAGAAATATATAAGCAGGCCAGCGTTGATATATGTCAGTGCGGCATTTCGTTTGTTTCCTGCTGCAACACTATCCAGTTCTCTTTTAAAGCAAACAATGCCCATAACAATGACAAAAAGTGCCTCAATAGATTTTGTGTGCGTGTTATACGTAAAAAAGTTCTGAAAGAACAATGCATTGATTACACAAAGTACAGCAAAAAAAACGATAGCAGGGTGCACAAAGCGTTGTATCCATGAGCCCTGTAGTACACTCTTGTAATATAATGCCAAGAGTATAAACTCAAATAACGTGTACACATGCATGACCGGCATATTGTTGATATACCTTGCAGCGAGAATACGTGTAACGAAGTTCACAGCTATCCCAACTAGTAAAAACCAATGTATAATCTTTAATGAGAACGTAAGCGTACTGTACTTGTTAAGTGTAAGTATGCTAGGAATCAACGCACAAGATGGTACAACTATACCGCAATATATGTGAAGTATACTTTGGGTCGCACTCATCGTCAGAACGTGCCCCCGTTAAGAGGGTTCGTAACGCCACACATATTCGGGCACGGCTGTGTCGTATCATATATCACACTGTTGCCTTCTACATCCAGTATATCATTGCCATTCATATCCACGGGTACCATGTACAGATGTAGCATTTCCTGGGCATTAGGTCCGTTTTCTCCCGGAGGGCGCAGCGCAAAGTAGGCTCTCAGTCCGCTGATAACCTGCATATCTATCTGCTCTACCTGTGGCATTTTATCTGAGCCATAAATGCCTATGTTTATGAGGTTAAATACATCGGCAATGGGAATAAAATAGGAATACACCCGGTCCTGATGACCTGCGCCTTCCAGTTTGTCCATAAAGCTGCGCCATGCTGCAGTTTCGCCTGCAGCTTTGTTCAGGTCCACACCCATGGGGTTCAGTGGTTGCGGTTCGTTCTGTTCGGGGGATTGTTGATTCATTGTAGTTGGTTTTAGTATTTGGAGTAAAGAATGCAATTTGTTATTGCTGCTTATAAAAGTAAAAAAGTTCCTATGAAAATATAGTATTCACAATATGGTAATGGTGCATTACCCCGATGTTTAACCCTATTGAGGGGAATAATGGTTATCCGGGATGGGGTAGATTACATAAGATTATCAATCTGCTGATTTATGAAGTATCTGTTATGTTCATTGATATTGTTTTTAGGGGGTTTCCGGGCAGTGGCGCAGGCACCCTCCGGCAGGCCATTTGTGCTGGGAGTTACAGATAAGGTGCACTCAGCCGCATTGGGCGAAGACCGCATACTGAACATTTATCTCCCCGATGGTTATAAAGAAAACGCAGGGCGCACTTATCCGGTTATTTATCTGCTGGATGGCTCAGCCAATGAAGACTTCATACATGTATGCGGTTTGGTTCAGTTCCTGAATATGATAGGGTATATGCCATCTACAGTAGTGGTAGGCATTGCCAATGTAGACCGTAAGCGGGATTTTACCTTCCCCTCAGCTCTTGCCGGAGACCTGCAGAAAATACCCAATGCCGGAGGTGCGACAAAGTTTATTCAGTTTATGCATGCCGAGCTGAAGCCTTACATCAGCAGTCATTACAGGGTTAATGACTCTACCACACTCATAGGCCAGTCGCTGGGAGGTTTGCTGGCTACTCAGTTGCTGCTGGAGCAGCCGGGGCTGTTCCGGAATTACATTATTGTAAGCCCCAGCCTGTGGTGGAACAAAGAGTCGTTGCTCACACGGGCTGTAGCATTAATGCCGCAGGCAGTGGCAGCTACCACTGTTTATATCTCTGCTGGCGGCAGGGAGCCCGGTTTTATGAAAAAGGATGCAAAACGGTTATCCCGCCTGTTGAAAAAAGGCACCGCCATGAATATCTATTGGCAGCCGGAGCTTCATGAGAGCCACCTCACCATACTGCACAACTGTCTGTACCACGCATTGGTGCGGCTGAATGGTCACTGATGGTTAATGAGCAACCGTGAATGTTCGTGCACATCTGCTGCCGTCATATGCCGTGAACCGTATCACATACACCCCGTCTGCCAGCTCATGGCCGATGTGTATGGTATCTCCGCTGTATGTAGCACTGAAGGTCATAAGTCTGCCATCGGCAGCTATGATGGAAATGTCTGCAGATGAGGCTGCGCCTTTCAGTTGTATTATTCCCGATGATGGGTTGGGGTAAATGCGTACAGATAGTAGCTGAGCATCTTTTATTACTGTTGGTGTAGCAGCTGGCAGGTCGTCAGTATAGTATATGTCATCATCGCCCTGTTGTATCATATATATTCTGTTTGCAGGGCCGGCGGTATATGCATTGGCGTTGTAGCCGGTACTCATTATGTCCACGCCGTTTATGGCACGTATCCACACATTACCCTTATCCAGACTGTAATATGGGCCGCCTGCAGAAGCTCCTGCGGCATTGCTGCCCATAACCCGCTTGTCATCGGCAAACCAGAAGGTGTATGAGGGAGTACATAGCCAGAAACTGGCCACTGGTCGCAATCCGCTAAGGCGCCAGTGAGCCCCTGTGGCTGCCTGCTCACGGGTGGTTCGGAATATTCCTGTTACAGAAACTCCGCCACCTATCGCATAGCCTGAGCATAACACAGAATCGTCTGGTGTAACGGCAAGTGCCAGCCCTTCAGAAAAGCGCAGATTGTCAGGCACCACACCCCGTCCGTCAATATTCATGGGAAACTGTGCCCACGAAGTGCCCTCGTTTTGTGATAAATAGAGACCGCCATTTCCTATACCCGGTGCATCGGGGCATAGAGCATACAGGTATCCGTGGCTGTCAGCAGCAAGCTGCCATACTGCATGGTGTGCCGGTAGCCCGGTATTCATGCTATGCCATGTTATACCTCCATCTTCTGAGCAGAGCACCCCATCTCCCATATCTACCCCAAAGGAGTAGTCGCCGGTGCATGCATATATCCGGTCTCCTGTCTTTACTATCTGCCGCACCGGATGGTGTACAGGTGCAGACGCTTTAATCCAGGTGAGTCCATTATCGGCCGATCTGAGTATGCCATTGTCTGTTCCGGCAATAACTATGTTGCTACCGGTATGGGTGATACAGTATATTGCTGTGTCAGAGGTAGAGTGGTAGGTATGCAGCCATGTAGTGCCACCGTCCGGCGACATAAATATGCCATTGTCAAATGTTCCTGTAATAATCGTGTCCCGGCTGGGGGTAGATACGATGCAGGAAGTACCCAGTACAGTGGGCACAGCTGTCTTTTTGTGCCAGGTAACAGATGCCGTAGCGTTGATTGTGGCAAATGCAACGGTAAGAAATGCTGCTGCACAGCTACGTGTAATAGAGTTGTTCATGATATTGAATGTCCGGGTCAGTTTTATAACAAATGTTGTGCCACAAAGCGCTTTCAGTGCTTTATAAGACAGTATTCATTCCCGTATAAACCAACGGTTGTTTTTTGTTGGAGGTATTTCTGTCGTTGTGCCTTGAGTTGTTATGCTACCGCACAGTCTGTAACCTGTTCTGTCTGCTTGTTTATGATTTGTTCTGCATAGCCTTTACCCAATCATTCATAGTATGGTCGCTACACACTGATAACGCTTACAGCCCTATCAATTCACTTTATAAAACGGAACATGCCATTTGTGTTAACTTTGTATCTATGTTACCCTCATGGCAGCAAGGCATAGTAAAGCAGATAGAGCAGGTTACGCACAATACCCGTAGGTTTTGGGTAGAGTTGCCTGAGGTAGAAGCGTTTCATTTCCGTCCCGGGCAGTTCGTAACGCTGGACCTCCCCATACATGAGCAGCGTAATAAACGCTGGCGCAGTTACAGCATAGCATCCATGCCCGATGGTACTAACCTTATAGAGCTGCTTATAGTAAATGTAGAAGGTGGTGCAGGCTCCGGCTATCTGTTCGATGAAATAAAGGAAGGGAGCACACTTACACTGCGTGGCCCACAAGGAGTATTTGTATTGCCTGAGCCATCAGAAAAAGAATTGTTCCTCATTTGCACGGGTACCGGTGTAGCTCCGTTCCGTAGCATGGTGGCATATCTGCACCGGCATAAGCTGGAGGGCTATAAAATAAATCTGATATTCGGCACCCGTACTCAGGCCGATCTCCTCTATCATGATGAGCTCTCACAGTTACAGGAGCACATACCGGGATTCAGATATCTGCCTACCCTGTCCCGTGAGCAGTGGGATGGCGCATCGGGTTATGTGCATGATATATATGAGCAGCTATGTGCAGAGCGTCAGCAGGCTACTTTTATGTTATGTGGCTGGAAGCAGATGATAGATGAGGCCCGTGAGCGTATCCTGAATATGGGATATGATAAAAAAGATGTGCAGATAGAAATCTACGGCTGATGTGCCGGTGTTGCAGCTCTGTTTATAAACGGAATCATTCCACTCAGCTTTTGCCACCCCTTCGCGGGTATCAGCGGGAATATTATTACCAGCAGTTCTGCAAAAAATACATCTGAGAAAAGATAGATGCTGATGAAAATAAAGAAAGCCAGCACTATCAGCAGCGTATCATACTTACGTGTAAAAAATCCGATGAGGAATGCACCCTCTGCCAGATACACCACTTTGTGTCCCACATTCAGCAGCCATTGGTGCTGCAGAAAGAAATAGTAAATGTGTGCCAGTGTATTATCCGGGTTATGCAGCAGATATTCTGCCAGATTTGCTTTGAAGGTAAGGGTGCCGGCTTCCCACTGAAACATAGAGCCTATTGCTACTTTCCACAGAAATGCTGTACCATACACCCAGCAGGCATAGTAGCGCATACCATCCCACAGTAGTTCAAAGTTCTCATCGCGCCGGGGCCAGAAAGCTACCGATAGTATTACCATACCGCCCAGATAATGAGCGCTGTGGCACAGGTACATATTATACACCACTGCCAGCAGAAAGAACCCCATGCTGAAGGGTATAATATAGCCCCTGCGGCGAATGAATATCATAGACAGTACACAGAGTGTTATCAGTATCCACCCAAACAGCGACCCTGCCCATGTATGCTGCACCAGCCAGCCGTCAATACCGCTTAGCCGCACGGCCCAGAATGAAAGGTCATAGTGCAGCTTGCTCAGTACTGGCTGTTGTAGTTGCCCGGGCAGCAGATGGCTGTAGCCCCTCCATAGTAATGACAGTAGATAGAATGCCAGCACACTGCGGGTTATTGCAGCGCGGTAGGGGGCCATATTTCTTATTGTTGCCATCGTGTGCTAGTCCCGGAACAGAAGTTCATTTCTGTGTACGGCTACACCGCCGTTATTGCCAAACTGTACCCACTTACGGTACACTTTTATTGAGTCTATCTTCTCTCCCAGGTTATCCTGCATATAGCGTTTCAGCCATGCGGGATAGGCCTGCATATCTGCAGTGGATGGATAAAGAGATGGTAAAAATGTTGGGCTGTTTATATGTAAGCGGGCCAGAATGTGGCTCGCATGCTCCTCGTCCGGGTCTTTGTTGCCATTATCCTTCAGCACACAATACTGGTCTATGGTGTAGAAAAACATCATTCGTTTATGGTCTTTCCAGGTATGTGGCTCCAGAAATGTCTTACCGTCATTATACTCCAGCACATATACCGGAAATGTATCGGTGACCCGTGCCGGGCTGGCATACATAGACCATACAAAGAAGGGTGTTATCTCATTCCGGGTTGTATTTACAAGCAGTGTAAGTACTGTAAATGCCACTACGGCATAGTACAGGCGCTTACTCCTGCCTTTCAGTATCCCCAGGTATGTCCTTCCTTCCTGTATGTGCATGCCTTATATAAGCACTGTTTACTGTGGCTTATTGTGCGCCTTCATCAAAGCTTTCCCACAGTTCTATCTTATTTCCATCCGGGTCCATGATGTGGGCAAATTTCCCATACTCATACACCTGCATCTCTCCTATCTGTTCTACTCCCTCTTTCTTCAGCTCTCCCAGCAGCCATTCCAGATCTTCCACACGCAGGTTCAGCATGAATTCCTTTTCTGATGGTGCAAAGTAGGTAGTGTCAGCTTTGAATGCATTCCATACCGTTTGCCCCATCCTCCCCGATTCATCGGCATACTGCCAGTCAAATACGGTTCCGTATTGGCTCTCATCAAAGCCCAGGTGCCTGCTGTACCAGCTTCTTGCGGCGGCAGGGTCCTGACTTTTGAAAAAAACACCACCTATTCCGGTTACTCTCTTTTTTTCCGACATATAGATTGTTTTGTGCCGTAAAATAACAAAGCTCCGGCATTGTCCGGAGCTTTGCAATGATATTTATCATCAGATAGTTACTCTATTGTTTCGCCGAATGCGTTCAGCTTTTCTATCATCTGGGCTCTGTTTGCTGCCATGTCACCTCGTTTCAGGTTCATTACTTCAGAAAACAGGCCACGTTGCTGCTTTACTACTGCCCTGTATTTTGCTCTCACATCCTCATTGGCTGCATCACGCTCTTTATAGCGTATTACCTTCATTTCGTCATTCACCAGAGTATTTACTTCACCGAAGAGTTTCTCGGCAGCCTCTGTGTTACCATCAGTAATGGCATGGTCCAGGTCTTTTACTTTAGCAGCATATTCAGCTTTAGATACCGGCTTGGCTACGTCCAAAGGTGCCGATTGTGCAAACCCCGGTAGAGAAAGCGTGAAGCATACCGCAGCAGAAAGCAGTAGGTGTTTCATATGGTAGATATTGGTTGTGCCGGATATCTTATCCGGAAGTCTTAATTAATATATAGTAGCTGAAAACTCTCCCAGCTTGCTGTGTAGTGCTACGCGGTTTCCTGCCAGGTCAGGCTTCAGACCCCATATGGTCTGATAAATTGTCGTCTGATTGTTCAGGATAGTGCGGAAAGAAGCTTCTGCCGCCGGAGTAGTGGCTGTACGTATGCTGTTTTTTGTAACACCCAGTACGTTGAGCATCATGTCATGTATCTCTTCCCATGTAGCCCGTGCTGCGGTAATATTACCAGCGCCTATTTGTGAGTCCATCAGGTCCACTTTGGCATTAAAAGCTGCTGTGGTTACTGCTGCCGGTGCAGGGGTATATGCCGAAACGGGCTCTACAGAAGTGATGCCTACTGTGGCCGTGAGCATGAAAAGGGCAAATAAAACGCGTTTCATTGCTTTTGAATTTTTATAAAGGTAAAAAAAATCTGATAAATAGCTTATTACGCTCTATCTGTATCTAAGACGGCTGCACCCCCCCCATATAGTTGGGTTTTATACCGTAAAGATGGAGATTTTAACATATCCCCCAGTCCCAGGGAGTGCCATTTGTCATCAACCTTACTTATAGTGACGTCATCAGCTACAATAATGTTAGGCCAGTCACGGTCAAAACCATCGTATTTTTTAGTTTTCCGGGTGCCGTCCAGGCCCAGTATGTTGTTATCTGTGCCTCCGTACAGGTGATCGCGGCGGGGGTCAAGGTTGTTGCAGAAACGCCATAGCACATCTGCTATATCATGGGCATCTACAGTATGCTCTACATATATGATCATTTTTAGCCCCGCAGCATCAGCTTCCATGCATATTTTTTTATGCAGGTCGGCTATATGGCCGGCTCTGTCTTTTTGCGCAGCTATAAACAGTACCGGAATATTATGCTTTATCATAAGCTGTGCATTGATACTGGTTATTTCAGGGTATCGTTGTTGCAGCGCATCTGCCGAAAAGCCGGCAGGTAATGTGTATGGTTTCCGGGGTTTTATAATTTCTTCTTCGGTTTTCCGGGTACCATCTATACACATCTTGCCGCCAAATCCCATTTTAGAGCAGCTATGGTCCAGTACATCCATGGGGCCCTGGCTGAAGTATACATCAGTTACAGGGTCCAGATTGTCAAATACTTCCTTTGTTAGTGCCAGATAGTTGTCAATAGCTATACCGGTTGCAGCATGGCCATCTGCCAGTACCAGTATTTTGTTGAACATCATCTGCCCTGCACCCCACATGGCATTCATCACTTTCTGGCCCTGTCCCGGGTATTCTTTATTGATGGTCGCTATTACCAGATTATGAAATACACCTTCTACCGGCATATTCATATCTGCTATTTCCGGCACCATAGTCATTTTTATTGGGGTAAGAAATATGCGCTCGGTAGCTTTTCCTATCCAGGCATCTTCCTGTGGCGGTATTCCTACTATGGTGGCAGGGTACACAGCATCACGTTTGTGCGTGATGGCCGTTACATGAAAGCGGGGGTACCAGTCTGGGAGTGAATAGTAGCCCGTATGGTCGCCAAATGGCCCCTCCCATATCATTTCTTCATTCGGGTCTACGTATCCTTCTATAATAATATCAGCATCTGCAGGCACTTCTATTTCGGGCTGGGTAATGCATTGTACCAGTTCTACTTTTTTCTTACGCAGAAATCCGGCCAGCATATACTCGTCCACGTTTTCAGGCAGTGGGGCGGTAGCTGCATAGGTATATACAGGGTCGCCACCCAGTGCCACAGCTACCGGCATCAGTTTTCCCAGTTTCTTGTACTCATTGTAGTGCCTTGCCGATACTTTGTGCCTGTGCCAGTGCATTCCTGTAAGTTCAGGACCAAAAACCTGCATACGGTACATACCTATGTTACGCATACCGGTATTAGGGTCCTTCGTGTGTATAGCGGGCAGGGTTATAAATGGTCCGCCGTCCTGAGGCCAGCATTTAAGTACGGGCAGTTTACTCAGGTCTGGCTTATCCATAACTACCTCCTGGCAGGCGCCACGTCCACTCACCACTTTGGGCATCCATGAGGCAAATTTGCCCAGCTGCGGCAGCATTGCCAGCTTTTCCAGCAATCCGTTTTTGGGTGTGGACATTTTTTTCAGTAGTGCGTCCACATCATTCATTGCATCGTCCAGATGATTTATGTTCAGGGCCATGCACATACGTTTGTCACTACCCATTGAGTTTATCAGCAGCGGAAATCCTGTTCCTGTATTCTCAAAGAGCAGGGCTTTATTACGATCACCTGCTTTAGATATCCTGTCAGTAACCTCTGCTATTTCCAGCACGGGGTCCACAAATTCCTTTATCCTTATCAGTTCTCCCGCCTTATCCAGCGCATCTATAAACGCACTGAGTGATTTGTATGCCATAAGGCAAAGTTAGTGTGCCACCCTTCAAAAAAGGCCAATTGCTTATATGGCATTGGTTATAGGTCTATAACCGGATTCACTACCAGAGTTGCGGGTGCCATTTGTTGTTCTGTTCGGGTACTGTTATCCTCATAGGACAGTGTGTAGCGCAGCTCCCGCACATGGTATCCGTCTGTACGGGATTGTGTACGCACACTTGTGCGCATCATTGCTCCAATAAAATCACCCGGCAGGCTCCATGCATGAAGTGCCATATGTAGCTGCGCTTCAAGGTTATAGCACGATAGTGCTTTTATCCGGTATGCATCTGGTGTATTTTGCCCGGTACCATTCAGGGGGGCTGTTCCCAGTCGTAGTACTACCGTGCCGGTGGCCATTTGTACATGAACTCCGAGGTCACTAAAAGAAAAATGCTCAAAGTCTATGAGCAGGCAGGGCCATGACAGCTGAGGTCTGTTGCGGGTATTCAGCTGGCCCATATCCAGTGCTATGTGGGCTATCTCTGGCACCTGATGGATAATTCTGTTCTGAATGGCAGAGAATATAGCTATAAATGGTGCTGGCATTGTTTTTCAGTTTTTCAATGGATGGGGTTAAATAATTATGCGTTATGCTCTCGTGGGGATTCCATACATCTGGTGCCAGTAGGCGTCTGGTATTTCCGTCATACCGGCTATTTCTTTATCAATGGCTATGCGCTTGTACAGATATTCCACATCCATATCATTACGGAATACAAAACGCCCCTCATTTACAGGATATCCATAAGATCTTAGTATGTTAAGGAACTTTTTACTGTTAAGCATTGCGGCAGTCCATGCTATGTCTGCTTTCAGTATTTCTGCCTGTTGTTCCTGATGTATGCGGCTTTGTGCATATCCTGCACTGCGGCTGCTGTTCGTAGTTTCGGTATTGCCCAGCACGGCTACAGATATTTCTTCGTTCAGAGCTTTTATAAAAGAAAGTTGCAGGTCTCCGTCACTGTTTGATTGTTTGCCATCTACTATCTCAAAGTCTGCCTGCCGGGGTATCATCAGTGATAGTGAGCTGCCGCTTTCATCCAGTATTCTGCGTAGTTCTGCCCGTGTCTGGTCGTCATAGGAGTCATACCTTATCACACGTACCGGCTGGCCAAAAAGTTCTATATACTGTGCCCAGTCTGCCAGTCCGCCACGTTTATACAGGCAGTAAGGGGCACATCGCAGCAGTAGTCCCAGGTCATTGGGTTCACCGGTTACCCACACATTTTCCATTTCTGTATAGGGTATGCCATCCTGCCCGTTTTGTTCCCAGGTTATGATGCCGGTATCAGGTTTTATGTGCTTTCTGGGTATAAGATTAAATGCCAGCTCACTGCCCGGTATAAATTCCATCCCTGATATACCCCACAATAATGTCTCTACCAGCGTGCGTACCACATTGCGAAATGGTAATGATTGTATGACATTGTCCATTTCCTCCACATGTTTCCCTCTGGCTTCAAAGAATAGCTCTTTGTTAAGTACCGCATTTATTTTCTTTGCCACTACGCCGGAGAGGTGCCCGTCAAGCATTATGTCCTCATACAGGTCATATAATCTGCTTCTGTTGGGGTTGTATACAGATTCTGCCGTGGTAAGTGCTGCCCTCCAGGTGGCTATATCCTTATAGCCCCTGTCGGCAGAGCGTACATTAATTTCATTGATGATAACAGGTTGTTGTTCTTTTGCTATATTCATGGTAAGCTTGTTATGTTTTATATTTGGTAATGTTGAAAAAAACTTATAATTGAATAACTTTACCGTACTGTTTTCACTCCCTTTGTCTGATACGAAATGAGATCTATATTGTCGGCTAGTTATGCTGTATTCTTCCGGTTCAGCCGTTCTAAGGCCATTTCATATTGGTTAGGCCTTGCTTACGTTTCCTTGCTTATTCTATATGCAGCAGACGGGTTTACCAAGCTCACCACTGGCTGGTTGTCTTTTATGTCTTCCCTGCGCATACTGTTTCGCTTCCCTGTTTCTATAGGTACATTTGCCCTTATAGGGTTTCTTTTGTTTCGCTTTGGCCCCAATATGCGTACAGTAGGTAAAGAAGCAAAAACAAATAAAAACTATCTGAACCTTTTGGTGATTACCGCCCTGGCCATACTCATGTTTGTATATCTGAAGTATGGAGACAAAATTCTGATGTAAGGCTGCCTTGCTATCAGTAAAAATTACTTCTTTGTTTATTGCTGTTCCAGCTTATGCTGTTTCCGGGGGGGATGTCTGTTATATTTGTTGTAAGTGGCCACCCGTCAGGTTGTGCCTGTCCGGTCATGATTAACCGTAGCGTCTCCAGAGTGTCCTTGTATGCGGTACGAAATCTGGTATAGTCGCCGGCTATGCCGGATAGCTGTATCAGATGCCAGCAGGCTATATGCATTACCATTCGCTTCAGGTGCTCGTCATCTACTGCAGGGCTGCTGTGGCCATCGCCAAAGAGCTGCTCCAGATCATACCTGCCCAGGTACATTTTAGCTTCACGTTCTGCAGCGGCTATTGCATGTTGTATTGTTGTATCATCCCCCCGGGTCAACTCGTCTAGTATTTCGGGGTACAGAATACCTGTCAGGTCTTCGGTCGATATCAGTGGCATAGGTTAGGGTTTAAGGGTTTTAATTTGTTATTAGTATTAATTAATCATCTTCTTCATCTGCATCCTTCTTTTTGCTGCGGGTGGGTTGTTCTTCTTCCTGCTCGTCATCTTCCTCTTCATCATCGTCATCACTTTTCTTTTTGGGAGTAGCTGTTTTCGTGCCATTTCTATCCTGTTTTTCTGATGCTTCCGCTTTGTCTATTTCCAGTTTTTCACCGGTAGGCTTCACTTTTATTATCTTCTTTTGTTTTCGGTCAAAGGTCAGCTCATAAACATTTACAGCATCGTCTCCCAGTGTCAGGGTAATGTAGCCGGTCAGCAGATTGGGGTCAGGATTATCGCTAGTGGAGTCTGTTACGGCATATATTTTGGGTATTGCTTTGGTTTGTTTTCTTATCTCAATCAGCTTTCTTCTTTCCTCGGCAAATTCCGGCAGTGTAAGTATCTGTCTGCGAAATACAGTATGATCCACTTTCTCACTGTTTGCAGCTTTGCGTTCAGCCTGCTCCTCTTTCCGGTCTTCTTTGTCGCGTTGGGCAAGTGAGGTTTGTGCGGCCAGGCATAGGCCGGTTATGATCACTAATCTGTATAACATGTTCTTATTCAGTTATAAAGCAAATGTCAGAAAAAATACTATCCATTTATCACCAGCCATTATTTCTCCCCGTTCGTATAGGGTTTGAAGTGTAAATATGGGTATCTGCCTGCTTATGCTGCCCTTTTAGTATCCATATAGCTCCCTCTACAGCATCCGGGCCATCATCATGGGCATTGCTGCCGGCTGCAAATGCGCGAAACTGCTCTACAAGGCGTAGCATATGTGGGTTGTGCCGCTCTTCCTCACTCAGGTACAGCTCACCGTTGCGTACCATAGGCTCCAGCAATCCCTCTATTCTCACATACTTATTGGGCTTTTTTCTGCTATCGCCTTTTACCCACATTTTTATGCCTGCCCGTTTGCTGGCTTCATTCACTTCATTTATAATAACATCCTGCATGAATACCTCTTCCATATAAAAAGCACAAGCCATACCATTTACATATTCTGCTATGCGGTGTAGCCATGATATCATTCTGGCAGTAGTGGTTTGCTCCAGATAGCATTTCAGTATATGATACGCTGTCCCTGCTCTGCCTATAAGCACCGTTGCCTTATAGTCGCAGGTGTCTTTATATGATGGGTCGGTATAGCATATCAGCGCATCATATTCATTCAGGGGCTTTGCTGGCTTCCAGGCCAGCTCGCTGAATACGCTACCTTCCGTAAGAGGATTGTTGAAGTATTCCTTCTGTTGTGCAGCATAGCTTTTCTGGCTCAGCACACGGTCTATATCAGTTTCACTGTTTTTTTCCGGCCATACCGATATACCATTGCTGTCCCTTATGTTCACTGTTTCGGCATGGTCTGCTATATCTGCAGCCCTTGTTATACAGCAGTCCTGTGCTATACGGTTGCCACAAAAAATGATGGTAGTGGGCATAGATACAGAGCGTGTGCCTATTGCAGCTTCCTCTATCCAGTGCCACTTTTGGGCCACTATTTGTGTATTAAGGCATTCTGCATCAGTATCTACGTCGTCAAACAGCAGTATATCGGGCCTGGCTTCTTCATTTCTCGTTCCTCTTGGACTTTGTCCCGCCCCTACAGCTCTGAATGATGCCCCTCCTGTTGTTATAAATTCCTGGCTGGTCCATGTTCCTGTCCCCGCTTGCTGTCCATAGTCCTGTATGAGGCGCTTGTTATATTGCAGGTTTGCACGGTAGGGCATCAGTAGCCGAGCAGCATTGTCCACACTATTGCTTATCATTAGCACGCACCGCTTGCGCATACGGCTATGGGTATTGGCTCCTCCTCCGGCCCGCGTTAATACCCGGTGGCGTAGCGTATCAGTAACTATTGCCGGCGCTTCTTCCTGCTCTTTGTCTGGTAGCCTGTGTCCTGCGAAAACAAGGTAAAATACTTCCATCATAGTGCGGGTACTCTTAGCCAGCTCCCTGCTCCACATGCGCACCTCACACCATTCGGCATTTTCCAGTACTCGCTGGCTTGCTGCTATATGAAAGGCAGAGGGTGCAGCATATGCAAACTTTGGGAAGTAATAGCAAAACCATGCCTCAGGGTCATTTTCCAGCGCAGCTCTCCGTCGGGCTATATCGTCCTTATGCTCCTCACTTATTATCATGGTGCCACTCTGTATCATACGTATCAGCTCGCGCCACCTGTTTTTCATTGTGCTGTCTGTCATTTATGTAGGGTCTGTAGGTTGATGTGGTCACATTAAGCAGCATTGCGCTCGGTAATAAACAGGTCAAACTCTCTGGAGAATAATTGCGCCAGCTCTATATCCCTGTGGTACAGCCATGTAAGAAACAGCTCGGCCATTTCTATAATACCGTATACGCTGGTATCAGTTGCCAGATTCCTGATGGCAGTAGTATATTTCAGCAGCCTGTCCAGGTCTTTGGTATCGGCATTTTCTTCACTCAGATTCCGGTTTAGTTGTTCTATAGCAGCATATAGTATTTCCAGTTGTTTGTCGCGCGACAGGGAAAGGGATGTTCGTATTAAATCCCAGGAGCCTTCTGTGGCCCACTGTCTCAGCATGTTTTCATCAATATTCAGCAGCCCGGTTATTTCAGCAGCTGTGCTTCCGTATCGGGTATATAGTCTTCTCGCTATGCTGCGTAGCAGGTCGGGTTCAGGGTTATTCATGGCACAAAGTTCCGGTGTATCCTGCTACCGCCCAATCGTCTGCAACACGTTATGCGCTTTGGTGCATATCATGTGTTGTAAAATGCTGTGTCATGTAAAATAAAATAACACACAATGGCGCTATAACTGTTTGACAACAATACTGAAATGAATGGTGATAATTATTTTATATTGTTATGCTCCACACACCGGAACTGGTTTATTCCTAAGGGGGCTGTTTCTGCTCTTCAGCTACCTGTTTCTGTTCTCTATGCGGTTTATACCAGATTTTGCCTGCTGGTCTATAGAGTTTTGAAAATCGTGGTCGGGCATGTTCAGGCAGTCGTTATATGCTTTTAGCGCTTCGCTGTACATATTCAGCGTCTCATATATTATGCCTGTATGTAGTGCGGCACGTGCCGCATATTGTTCTCTTCTGCCCATCCCGGCGTTCATTGCTTCCCGGTATTGTGCCAGTGCATCTTTGAAGTAATGCCCTTTACCGGGCATGCCAGCCATTTCTTCATACACATTACCATAGCGGTAATGGTACTCCGCCAGGTCTGCAGCATTTTGCAGTTGCGACTTTTGAATGCCCTGCAGTATTGCCAGTGCCCGATCATAATAGCCTCCTTCGGTAAGCAGTCGGGCTCGCAGCACGGTCCTGTCGGGCCATATCCCCGTATTGGCAAATCGTGCAGCCTGTTTATCTGCATCTATTCGGGCTTTGCCCTCTGATGCGGCCATTTTTCTGCAATATGCAGCCTTTTCATTCATTCCGGCAGCATACCACGAAAAGGCGCTTTTTTGCCATGCATCTTTAATGTATACATCGCTGCGATTTGCATGCAGGTATCTGCCAAAGTGTGTTGCGGCAGCAGTATCCAGCTGTGTAAGCTGTGCATATCCCAGCTGATATTCAAATATTGGGTAATTACTGTACCCAGGTTCAGCAGAGGCCTCATTCAGTACCATTTCAGCTTCATGGCTGTGGCGGTGGTCCAGCGCTATATTGGCTTTCACAAAAGTGTTCAGCAGGTTTCCTTTGGTTATGTAAGCATCACTATTCAGTATCTGCCACACCTGGTCTTCCTCGGCAAGGAGATAAAACCGGGTGTACAGATAATACAGGAATGTTTCTGTATATAAAGGATCATTACTGTTATGGGAGTGTACAAATGCTGCCAGCTTGTCGGTGCCCTTCTTCACACTTCCTTTCATCCCAAATACGGCTGCCAGCCACTTGTAGCTGCCCGGGAGCGACCCTACAACAGCTTCCTGCAAACCAGATATGATATTGTTATGCGCAAATGATGGGAAAAGCCGCTGATTGTCTTTCAACAGGGCAAATGACTTTCTGAAATTAAAAGCTGCTTTGTACTGTTCCCCGAAACGAATATTGATAATAGCCCTGTGCAGGTGCATGCCGGCATAGCAGAACCGGTACCAGGGCGATGACGACGTTCCCTTAGCCAGTGTTTTTAACCGTTCGTCCATTTTTCCGGCTCTGGCTTCATATTCGGCAGCATCACAGTTTATGAGTAGCAGTATACAGTCTTCATAGTCTGCCAGATACACCGCCATTAAATTGTCTGGGTTTGCCTGCCTTTCCTGCGCTATTGCCAGGCGCCCTTCTGCCAGGCGCAGCGACATAAAATGGTTATAGGCACGGGCACAGTTTTCTGTATAAACATAACGACCGGGCCCGGCTATTAGCCTCATTGGCAACAGGAATAGAAAAATAAAGTATGCAAGACTCCTCAGAGGCATGGTTTAGTAAAGGTAGCATTGTAAACGGGCAGGAAAAAGGCAGTATCTGACTATTTTGGAATTAATAAAAAAAAATTGTCTGTAAGGACTTTTGAAGGTTGAACAACTAAAAATTGTACATTTGCACGACAAATTCATCGACTTAAAACACAAAGATTATGAAATCATTCAGGCAGATCGCGCTCAGCGCAGCACTCACTTTCAGCGCATTCGGCGCGGTATTGTACACATCTTGTAACAAGGATGAATGTAAAGACGTTGTTTGTGAAAACGGTGGTACCTGCGACGCTGGTACATGTAAATGTGTAACTGGCTACGAGGGAACTAACTGTCAAACTAAATGGTCAGCAAAGTTCATAAAAACCTGGACTGCTGCTGACAAGGATGCATCTGGCGCAAGTCTTCCTGCATATCAGGCAATTATCACAGCTGGTTCTAGTATTACTGATATCAAAATCACACACTTTTCTGGTAATAACTCTGCAGGTTCCAGCTATTTCGTAAATGATGTAAATGCAACAATAACTGCCGATAAAATTACAATTTCTAAGCAGTCACCTGACAATGATAACTATACTGTAGAAGGTACAGGAACATACAACTCTGTTGATGGAAAAATTACTTGGACCTACACTCTTGGTGATCCAACCGGAGCAACTGTTAACTACACCGGAACTTGGACAAGCAATTAGGATGACTTTCCAGCGATTGTCTGGTAGTACAACATAAATTAAATAAATAGGGCATCGGATATCCGATGCCCTATTTATATTCTCAGTTCTTTAATGTGGTTATTATGCAGAGCTTTTTAGCCAAAACAAAAAACAGGCTGCTTTATAAAGCAGCCTGTTTCAATATTGTATAATATTTTTATTTCTTATTTGCCGAAGCGACCAGCTTTGCTATTTGTATTGCTCTGGTCAACTTTCTTCTCTGTATTATTGTTAAAACGGCCATCCTTTGGATTTGCTGGTTCTGGCGCTGGTGGAGGAGGTGCCGGAGTTACAGGTGGCTCAGACTTTGGAGTTTTTGTTGTTTTCTTCGTACTCTTTTTAGCAGCTTCAGCAGCAGCTATAGAGTCCTGCATAGCTTTTTCCGCTTCCATAGCCTTCAGCATAGAGTCGTTTTTACGAGCCATTTCAGCTTCACGCTCAGCTACTTGTGCATTTACAGCAGAGTCTATCTGTGCCTGGGATTGTCCCTGGTCTTCGTGTTTCTCGCCGCCGCACGATGCCAGCATCAGCGCTGCACCGGCTATCAGAAGGAATTGCTTTTTCATTTGTTGGTACGATTTTATTGGTTTGATGGCAAAATTATTGCTAATATTTCACACAAGAAAAAGTTTATTTTAAAACAATTGTGAAACCATAAGGCATCATAATGTGAATATAATAAAAATTTGTGCTGTGCAGGCAACGTTTTAATTGTGTCGTGCATATAATAATCGTTAGCAGGCAGCGATGGCAACCAATGACTGGAGAAAAAGCTATAGACGGGTGCAGGAAGCAGGACAGAATATGTCAGAAATACATATTCGATCGCTGGTCAGAACCTATGCTAATGCTCTGTCTGCGATATGTAAAAACGCTCCCCGATGCAGAAGAACTCATGCTTAATGGCTTTTATCAGTTTTTCCGCTCCATAGAACGTTTTGTGTACACTGCCGATGCGGGTATTACGGCATGGCTTACAAAAATTATGGTCAATGAGTGTCTTATGTTCCTTCGCAGGAAAGGCACACTTAAGATAGTAGAGGAAAAGTATGCAGTAGGTGCTTATGTAGAGGATACCCCAATCGGTAAAATGGCAGCTGATGAGTTGTATCGCTTAATACTGGATTTGCCGCTAGGTTATAGTACCGTGTTCAACCTCTATGTTGTAGAAGGCTTTTCCCATCAGGAGATAGCAGCAATGCTGGGCATTAGTGAGGGGGCTTCCCGCTCGCAGCTCAGTAAAGCACGCGAAGCGCTCAGGAAAACAATATCAGTGAAACAGGAAAAATGAAAATGTGATGAAAGACGGGCAGATAAAAGAAAAACTGGAATCCCTCACACCTCTCTCAGGCGGTATCGTCTTTGGGAAAGAGGAGGCATGGGATAAGTTGCAGGCCCGGCTCGATGCTCGCCCCTCCCGTAGCATACCTGTATGGTGGCGGTTGTCGGCAGCTGCTGCGGTATTGGCCTGCTTGTTTCTTGTTGTACGTCATTATACTTCGCAGAATAGTACGCAGCTGGCAGTACAGCATACTGCACTGGTACCGCCTGTACCACCTCCTTCTTTTGTACCCATAACGCAGGACTCTGTAGCACAGGAAGCACCAGCGGTAGTCCGCCACTATACAGTGCCGGTAAGCAGGGAAACACTTTCAGTCAGTTATCCGGCTCCGGTGCCGCCATTGGTAACAGATACGCCATCGGATACCGTTTCAGATGTTGTTGCTGTTGCTCCTCCTCCGGTACCCGCTCCGGTCTTGCCACACAAAATGAGGGTAGTGCATATCAATGACCTTAACAGGCAGATATCGGAAGCGCCGGAAGAGTTTGTGTACACAGGCCCGGCGCTGGATATCAGTAAAATGAAAGTTGTAAGCCTTTATGATGTGCAGCGGGAAGAAGAAGCACGCCGCAGGGAAATGGAGAGGATGACTTTGGTGCGTCTCAGCAGGCCGCATAGTGTGCTGGGGTTTTCGGCTGCACTCAGTCGTACTGCACAATATAATGCCCCTGTTACCTCCAACCTCTTTTCCATAAGACTCAACCGAAACAGATAATATTAAATAAAGAAACTATTATTAGTGCTGGCGCTTGCAGGTGCAGCAGGGCAATTTTATATCATAAACTAACTAAAAAAGCCAGCCCCATATTTTCCCCGGTATGTCGCTGAAGATATTTGGTTTCAGGCGGGAATCTTACATGTAATCACATATAAATCATAAAAGCATGAAAAAGCACATAATGATATTGATTGCAGCCTGTACTATGGTGGCTGCACATACTACAAAAGCACAGGAGTGGCCCGATGAAAAAAAGGAACGCCCTGCACAGACACCCACAGAGAAAAGCTTCTCTATGCCTTACGATTGGGTCAATATACGGGACTACATTTATCTCCCGGGAAAGGCTAAGCTGATTGTGGAGCTGAATCACCCCGATCAGTACGATGAGCTGATGCATATAGACACGTTGCTGCGCTCGTTCATGCAGGAGATAGCATTATATCGGGACTCCTTACAGTCTGCAGGTGGTAGTGTGCGTATAGATTATGCGGTAGATGAGGTGGCACCACAACGAAAGCTTCGCTTTAAAAAGCATCCTGCTGACGGGGATATTTTTATGAATCAGGACGGAGAAAAGGCACGTCTTAAGGTCGATCAGGATACAGTACACATATATGTGCGGCACAGCCCACTCATTCCCGGCGACCCTGTTAAGGGCCCATTCAACCATCGTGTGGAGTATCGCTACAGCCATGCCGGGTTTTATCAGCTCACCTTCTGTCTCAACAGCTATACCGACCTTGCAGCACTCATCGCCGACAACCGCTTTCTGCTACATGCATTCGACACACTAAAGGGCTCTATACGTAAGGGAACCCGCAATAACGCATTCAAAGCACCATCTTCGGCTATATATGACCGCTGGCGGGAGCAAACCAGCACTTCCAGTGATGCTTTTACCCGCGGCACACAGGCCCGTTTCCATCGCTTTGGAGGACTACTTGTTTCAGATTCCCCCAATAAACTCGGTATCAATGGCCGGTCAGACATCTTTACCATTACTGCAAATGTAGGAGCCGGCGTGTTGCGCAATACATGGGCGCCATATGCCGAGGTCGGTATGTCTCTGATTACCAGACGTAAAAATCCGTGGAGTGGCGATTTTGCCCATCGTGGCTACTCCATCATAGCCTCCTCATGGTTCTTCTTTGAGCGTCAGCCCTCCCGTGACTATCGCACATACAACAACTGGTTTGTAAACTTCGATTTTGAAGCCAGCAAAAAAGAATCTGTTGGTGTAGGTTACCTTTTCAGCGGGGCCGGGCAATATTTCAAAGGCACCACCATCCGCACCTATACCAATATACATTTGCTGAAAAGAGGACTTACAATTTGTCCGGAACTGATATTTACAGATGATTTCCGGCAGGTAATACCAGCCATTACCATTAAAGCATTCTAGGTTGCCGGTCGGGGAAAAGGGCTCCTGGTTACCCTTATAACCTGCAGATACTTTGACGGGTAAATTCATTCCGTCAAAGTGTCTGCTCTCTGTCAGCAGAGTGCCAAACATATATCAACCCCAAAAACTACATATCTGTGTGTATTTTTTTTACTTTTAACTGTATAATGTCTGCACCGGCCATTCTCTGCAGCCATTGCTTGAATGATAGATACTCCCAGATATAAGGAACTTCAGATAAAACTGTCGCAGCAGACCGACGAAAAAGGACGTATTGATACCCTTGTGGATATGGGGGTAGAGGTACGCAGCATTGATGTGGAACATGCGCTGAAGATGGCCGAAGATATCATTCAGCGCTCCCGCACTATCGCTTATCCGCGTGGCATAGGTCGTGGGCTTAATCTCAAAGGTTCCTGTTACTGGCTTACCGGCGATTATGATATTGGCCTCACGATACTTAAAGATGCGCTCCACATAGCAGAGCGTATTAAGGATGTAGGGCTGGAGGCACGTGTGCTGCACAATTTCGGCAATATTTACCGGGACATGGGCGACCTTGCCAATGCGCTCACCCACTTTGAAAAGGCACTTATCAACAATGAGCAGATAGGCGATGAGTTTGCCCAGTCGGTTATACTCACCAGCATATCTAATCTGTTATACGATCTTAATGATTATGATAGTGCCCTGGAGTACGCTCTGAAGTGCCTGCCTATATTTGAGCGCGCACATAATCGCACCAGTCTCATTAATGTGCACAATACACTGGGCAATATCTACTTTAAGAAACAGCAGTTTGCCGATGCCCTGCACTATTTTCAGGAAAACCTCAAACATTCTGAGCCGGAAACAGCTGCCTATGTGATGGCAGAGAGTGGTATGGGCAAGGTGTATTATAAAATGCACGACTTTGGCAACTCCAGCCGGTATCTTACAGATGCCCTTCGCGAGTCTCAGTTGCTGGGTAATGTAGAGGTTCAGATTATCAGCCACTTCTACCTGGGCCGGTTGTATATGGACGATGGCAACCACCGTCAGGCATTACAGTCGCTTCAGTCGGCATACGAGCTGGCCGATGAGTATCAGCGCCGGCACGACCTTATGAGTATTCATGAGGCGCTGTCTTTATTGTATGATAAGCTGGGCGATGTGCCACAGGCATTCCATCATCTCAAGGCTTTTGAGAAACTGAAAGAAGAGATTTTTCAGCAGAAGATACTGAACGAGCTGCGCAACCTGCAGGTGCGTCAGCAGATAGAGCTGGCCCGTAAGGAAAAAGAGGTTGCAGAGCGTACCGCCCTGCTCAAGCAGCAGTTCATGGCCAATATGAGCCATGAGATACGTACGCCCATGAATGCCATAATTGGCATGGCCCGCCTGCTGCTCACCCGCGACCCCCGCCCCGATCAGTTGCGCTATCTGAATGCCATTCAGATGTCGGCCGACAATCTGCTGGTGATAATCAATGATATACTGGACCTCTCCAAAATTGAAGCCGGTAAGATAGTCATAGAGAATATAGACTTTTCATTGCGTGAGGTGATGCAGAGCGTGCGCGATATGCTCATGCTTCGTGCCGAGGAAAAGCATATCCAGCTTCGTATGGAGCTGGACAACGCTATTGCCCGTCGCATAGTAGGAGACCCCAACCGGCTCAATCAGGTTTTGGTAAATCTTGTAGGTAATGCCGTTAAGTTTACTGAAAAGGGTTACGTAGAAATGCGGGCTACACTGGCTCGTCAGGAGGGTACCCGTATATGGGTCCGTTTCGATGTTACAGATACCGGTATCGGTATAGCGCGGGAGCATCTCAACAGTATATTTGATTCTTTCACACAGGCAGGCTCTGATACGGCACGTCGTTTTGGAGGCACAGGTCTGGGCCTTACCATTAGTCGCCGGCTCATAAATCTCATGGGCGGTGTCGTTTCCGTCACCAGTGAGCTGGGTAGTGGCACCACATTTACAGTAAATATACCATTTGAGGAGGCTGAGAGTCAGGAAGAGCCCGTACAACAGTCTGCACTGGATGCCGCAGCCATTCGCCGGCTCAGCAATCTCAGGGTACTGCTTGTAGAAGACAATGAGTTTAACCGCATGGTGGCCGAAGATACCCTTAAGGAATTGCTGCCTGATATTAAATTATATGTGGCTGTCGATGGGCAGGAAGCTGTCAACCGGTTACGGACAGACGTCATTGATATTGTGCTCATGGATATTCAGATGCCGGTAATGGATGGGCTCACTGCTACCCGCATTATCCGTACAGAGTTGCCTGAGCCGGCACGTAGCACCCGCATCATAGCTATGACCGCCAATGTGCTGCAGGAAGACGTACAGCATTATTTTAATGCTGGTATGAATGGCTTTGTATCTAAGCCGTTTCATGCCGATGAGTTATTGCTTCGCATGGATGAGGTACTTAGTGCAGGTCCTGCATTAGTGGCCACCCCTCCCCCACCGCCACCCGTGGTAGAGATCCGCCCGGCAGCTCCTGAACCACCCCCGCTTCCTGACCGTGTTACTGATATGCAGTTCCTGCGCCAGCTTACTGGAGGTAATGCCGACAAAATGAATAAGTACATTGGCATGTTTCTGGATAATGCACCCCGTCTGCTTGATAATATAGACAAGGCGCTGGTAATAGGAGACTACCCAACTATAAAAATTGCAGCACACTCGCTCAAACCACAACTTTCTTATATGGGTGTCAAAGAAGATGTGAGCAAAATATTTATGATAGAGCAGATTGCCGGTTCATCCGCGCATTATGATGCACTTCCCGTGTTGATTGTCAATCTGAAACACCTGTGTAAAAAAGCATTTGAAGAGCTGAATGAAGGTCGTTAAGTACTTGATTTTATATTGCAGTTTTGATTTTTGATTACTTTATATTATTTTTCTGCTGATTAAGCATCATACACATGGCAACAGAACAAGGTAAAGCAGTCGTTTTTCTCGTTGATGACGAGCCGATACAGAATGAAATGCTCAAGGATTATCTTGATGAGCGCTTCAACTTTGATATCCGTACGTTCGAAAGTGGAGAAAGTGCCCTGCGCGAAATGAATCTGAACCCACAGATTGTAGTGCTTGACTTCCACCTTAACTCCCACCTGCCCGACGCACAGAATGGAGTAGAAGTACTTAAAAAAATTAAGGAAGCCAGTCCCAATGCACGCGTTATCATGCTGTCTGGTCAGGATAAGCTCGATGTCGCGGTTGATAGTATGAAGTTTGGTGCATACGATTATGTCGTAAAGGGCGAAACTGCATTCTCCCGCATGGAGAATATTATGAATAACATTAACGAACTCACCAGTATCCGCGCTGCAAACCAGAGCTATAAGCGGGTTATCAATTTCCTATGGGGTGCTATAGGTGTGGTGGTTGTAGTTTCATTGTTCCTTGTGTTCAGGGTGTTCCGCCGCTACTAGATTTTGCTACTTTCCGGTGTTTATGGGTTTGAAGATATGTTCTTCTATCGTCATCCCCTTTTCCAGATGAATGGTTTTTATTCCCAGTTTATCTGCGGCTGATATATGCTGCGGGCTGTCGTCTATAAACAGTGTGTGCGCAGCCTGTAGTCCATTGTCTTCCAGCACCCGCATAAATATTTCAGGCATAGGCTTGCGTAGTCCTACTCTGTGCGACATATACACCTTGTCAAAGAATACCCCAATGTTAGGAATACCGTGCTCCCGCATCAGTGTGTTATTAAACACTTCTTCATGTATCTCATTGGTATTACTTAGCAGAAGCAGGTCATAATGATTGCGCAGTTGCTGTAATATCTGCAGTCTTCTCAGGGGAAAGTCCAGCAGCATGGCATTCCAGGCCTGTAGTATCTGGTTTTCTGTAATGGGAACAGGCGAAAAGGACTGCATTGCAGTAATGAACTCCTCCCTTCCCATACGTCCTGTTTCCAGCCGGTCAAAGATGTCCGTCTGTTGCAGTTGGGAGTATCGCTCACCAAAGTCAGTTATCCCTGCTGCTACAAAAGCCTTTTCCGTAAGTGTGTAATCTAAGTTCAGCAGCACACCTCCTAGATCAAATATTATATGTCGTATTCCCGTTATCATATTGCTGCTGCAAAAATAGCGTCTCCCGGTAGTATGTCACTGTTAATATCAGTTACAGCTCAGTGGGTAGCTCATAAATATTATATACAGTAGACTACAGATGCAATAAAAAATAGTTTTGACCCGTTTTTGAAAATAGACTTACCTTTAAACCCGGCATACACTCACGCCACTATTTCAGATAATGACTAACATTTCTTTCGACCTTATTGATGTAATAAGGACTATTCAGAAACAGAAAAAGTTTATTCTAATCGTTACCCTTGCCGGTGTTGCCCTCGCCGGAGCCGCACTGGTAATAAAAAAGAAAAAATATAAAGCTGAGGCCAGATTTCTGGTAAATAACCCGCTTTACGGTGACAGGCACACTCTTTTCCGCTCATCAGAAACCCGCTATGTTGATTATTATGGTGGTGATGATGATGTAGATAAGATAATGGCCCTTGCTGCATCTGATACGGTACGCGATCAGATAATACGTCGTTGTGACTTCGATAAAATGTACAATCGTGATATCACAACAGCCAAAGGACATGACGACCTGATGATGATATTAAACAAGAACTTTAATATCAAACGTACAGAGTACAAAGACGTTCAGATTACATATGTAGCCTATAAGCCCGAAGATGCGGCAAATGTGGCTAATATGACAGTGAAAATTCTGGAGGAGTACTATCGTTTTTACTATACTAATGTAAAGACAGGTATATATAAATCTATTGCCGACCAGAAAGTAAAACTGGATAGTGCCATAGCATCACTTACCGATACCCTTGCCAACCTCCGTGACCAGCATGGTATATATGCACTTATCAGCCCTGCACGCAAGGATCTTATCAGCGGCGATTTGAAGGGCGGTGGAAAAGGATATGGTCGTGCTATAGAAGAAATACAGAATATAGAGTCAGTAAAAGATCAGCTGGTGGCCGACCGCGCACATTACATTTCTATGCTCAATGAGTTTGATGCTACTACCAATAGTGCCATGAGCTATGTAAAAGTAATTACCCGCGCCACACCGCCTACTACGCCTGCTGGTTTGGGTAAGGTACTCACGCTGGTTGCAGTAGCACTCCTCGGCTTCTTTTTCAGCTCACTGTATGTGCTGATGATGGCATATTTCCGCAAGTTAAACGCTGTAGAACGCTGATATGCCCGATCTGATTGCAAATATCAGAGACAGATGGTTTCATATTGCCTCACTTTCGGTCCTCTTCCTCACTATTCTGGCTGTAGGACTTACCGGCAATTATTATTTCCTTGCTGCTCCCTTTGGTTACCTGTACTTCGTGCTCATGGGTATCAACTGGAAAACCGCTTACTGGATATTCCTGTTCACGGTTCCTCCATCGGTACAGTTGTTTTTTGCAGGCGGTACAGCTTCTCTTTCCCTGCCCGATCAGCCTATCATGTGGCTCTTTCTGGCACTGTTCATCATCATGTACGTGCGCAATCCCCGCATTATACCTGAATGGTGGTGGCGCAATCCGCTGGTGTTCATCATCATCCTGCAGTTTTTATGGACTATAGTATCTGTAATATTCTCGCAGATGCCGTTTTTCTCTTTCAAGTTCCTGCTGGTAAAGACCTGGTTGCTGGTATGTTATCTGGTATTTCCGGTATGGATATTCAGGGAAAAGAAAGATTTCGTGCGAGGTTTTTTTGTTTTGCTCATACCCATGTTCCTTACTATAGTTATTATTCTGGCCCATCACTCCATGTATCATTTTGCATTTCATAAGATACAGCGGGCCATTACGCAGCTATATTATAACCATGTTGACTACTCTACCGTTATATCCATGTTCTTCCCTATACTCACCGTGTCCTGCTGGCCGCTGATAAGGAAAAGACACATTTTTATAAAAGCTGTTTATTTCACGGTCGTTGCCATTTTTATTGTCGGTATCATCTTTGCCTATGCCCGTGCTGCCGTTGTGGCACTTGTATTTGCTGCCGCAATAGGTGTAGCCATGCGTATGCGTCTGGTAAACCTGGTTATGCCTTCATTTTATGCGTTGATTATTTTCTTCATTACACTGGCCGCCGGCAATAACAGGTATATCAATTACCGTCCCGACTTTGACCACACATTCATGCGTCGCAACTTTACCGACCATATCATTGCCACATTCCGTGGTACAGATATGTCATCCATGGAGCGTATATACCGCTGGATAGCTGCCGTGCGTATGAGTAAAGACAGACCCATAACGGGGTATGGTCCCCGCTCGTTCTATTATTATTACAAGCCTTATGCCGTTACCTCATTCCGCACATGGGTGAGCCGTAATACGGAGCAGTCTACAACGCACAACTATTTTCTTTACATGCTGGTAGAGCAGGGCTGGCCTGCCATGATACTATATGGCATCTTTATGATAGTGGTGTTTCATCAGGCACAGAAGATATATCACCGTTTCCGTGATAAGTTTTATCGCTCTGTCACTATAGGGCTGGCCATGTGTATCGCTGCAGGCTTTATCAATAATTTCTTTTCTGAGCTTATAGAAACGCACAAAGTAGCAGCACTGTTTTTCATACCCGTAGTACTGCTCGTTATCCTTGACAAAAAGAGCCGCGATGAGGCTGCTGGTCTTGGGGTAGTATAGTATCTTCCCTGCTTGTTTACAGATAGAGTTTTCCCTAAATAATCTTTGTTTACTTAAATGAGGAATGCTTCGGTGATTACATATAAGTGGGTCGTATCTGGAGACATCAGTGATATGTGTGCTACTGCTTTACCAGTACCTGCGTCATGGAGTTGCCATCTGTGCTTACGGTGATAATATAGGAGCCAGGTGCATAGCGGGAAACATCAAACGAGGCACCGGAAACATTGTCCAGTGTAGTAGAAAGCATTGTCCTGCCTGTCATATCAGTAATGTGTACCTGCGTGGCCGGCATTGCCGCGGGCATGGTTATATACAGGTTACTGCCCGCAGGGTTAGGGTATATGCTGATGCCGGCGAGTGGCGTAGTAGTTGTAACATTTACATCATCATAGTCTTCGTAGTAAAACCGGTTAATGTCATAAGGCGTAGCATCATAAGTATGGGTGGCCGTATTATAGCGGATACCCTGTGCCATACTTATATTGCCTGCGGTATTGTATATGAGAAAGTCTTTTTCAGTAGTGTCAAATGACATGGTAGCACTGTTCCAGTTATAATACCATGCTGTATCCCAGTGGCCTGTAGCATCCAATACATAAGAGTTAGCGCTGCTGCCAGTCCACTCAGTGCCTGACCATCCGAAGTTGGCTATGTAGGTATACATGGGCCATGTGCCGGTATAGCCCATAGTGTCCTTGGCAAAGTCGTTCCATGTAATACCATCAAACTGCTCTGTGATGGCCAGCACTTTGCGTCCGCTGCCATCGTAAGTAGTGGTGGTACGATTGCGGGCATCCCAGCTGGCAGTAGTAATATTCCATATATCCATGGTTGCGAATACAGGGTCACCGGCAGCATTGTTGGTATAAGTGTATTTAAATACAGGTGCCCCCGCTGTAGCGTCATAAGTACTATCTGTTATGAGATGTCCGGCGCCATCAAAAGTGCGGTAGCGGTAGTAGGATGTGGTGAAGGACGCATAATACATACTGTCTGTCACCAGGCGGTTGCCGGCATCATAATAATAAAAACTATTGCTCCTGAGCGTGAGGCCGGAAATGCCGGGCGTTTCCATTTTCATATAGGTAGCGAGGTTGTCAGTATTATAGTAAATGCGTCCCCTATACTCATCGCCCAGAAAATCATAGTAAAAGCTATCACACTTTATGACCTGTGGCGTAGCGAGAGGGTCGGGCAGCAAGGGCTGATTCCAGCGTATGGTGCCTGAGCCGTGGCTCAGAGACTGGTACATAAAACAAACGCTATCGGTAGTGACCGATGATGTTAACTGCCGGTAAGCATAACCCACCAGCCGCTGATGAGTGGCTGTGGTTTTGGCACTGGGAGGCATCGGTTCATTAGGGTAAGCACTTGAAGAACTCCTTCTGGCAAAAACACTAACGGACAAAAGCAGTACGAGGGCAAGCAGGGTGTATTTTTTCATATAGTGTGTATTTAACTACGAATTTATATTAAATATCAACAATAATTATAAAATATTTATCAGAGCTTGGCTGAGAAAATCATAACAACAGTAAAAACTTCCCATTTGCCGTGAAAAAAATTATCGCGATACATTTTTACATAAATGTTTGAAAATCAA